>LFFM01000002.1_pt1 | contig 129029 bp, 112 predicted proteins | sample 643131 | NCBI WGS metagenome assembly LFFM01 (sample SAMN03777445, study PRJNA286221) | soda lake metagenome | biome: soda lake; feature: Kulunda steppe; material: water; isolation source: sample Tc-Br brine of Tanatar trona crystallizer | place: Russia: Kulunda steppe | collected 2011-07 | reverse complement strand
TCCGTCGTGGTGATGGTCTCGGCCTTCCTGCTCCTGCTCGTGCAGCAGCAGAACTGGCTGAGTGCCTTCCAATATGACACGTCGACCGCGACGTACATGCTGAGCTCCACGGATCCAGGCGATCTGTTTAACAACGGATATCGCTACCTGAACTGGCTCATCGATGTCCCGATGCTGCTGTTCCAGATCCTGTTTGTGGTAACACTCACAACAAGCAAGTTCAGCTCCATCCGAAACCAGTTCTGGGTCTCGGGTACGGGTATGATCCTCACCGGATATGCTGGTCAGTACTATGAAGTAACGGATCCCACGCTGTTCTTCATCTGGGGTCTCATCTCGACCATCTTCTTCTTCCACATTCTGTACCTGATGAAGAAGGTTATTGACGAAGGCAAGCAGGGTGCTCCCGCAGGTGCGCAGGCCTACCTGAGCAACATCTGGGTCCTGTTCTTCATTACCTGGATGCTGTACCCGGGCGCTTACCTGATGCCGTACCTCTTCAGCTTTGCTGCTGAGCCGGCCCTGAGCGAAGCCGCTGTGGTGGCCCGTCACATGACGTACACCGTTGCTGACGTTGGCTCCAAGGTGATCTACGGTATCTTCCTTACGCTCGCTGCACAGGAGATGAGCAAGGAAGAAGGCTACAACTGGGAAGAAATGGAAAGCGCACTGTAAACCGCTTTCTGCATCATCCTACCAACGCCTCCGTGCCTCGTGCATGGGGGCGTTTTTTATGAGCTATACCTGGAGGATCACTGCTGCTGTAGACTTGACGATCAGTTGCCGCATCCGTATACTCCAGTAATTCAATCAAACATCCTGACTCACTGCTTGCACAAGATGCCTGCTGCTCGGTTGAGCGGCAGGCTTTCTTGTTTCATCTCAATTTGTCGTCTATACGGTATGTCGGCTTCTTTCCCTGTGCCTGTCCTTACCGGCCCCACGGGTGTAGGTAAGACACGCCTGAGTCTGGAGGTAAGTGAGCGCGCACCCGTGGAGATCATTTCAGCCGATAGTCGCCAGGTATACACTGAGCTGACCATTGGCACCGCCAAGCCAGATGCTGAGATGCAAGCACAGGTGCCCCATCATTTCATTGATGAGCGTTCGGTCTTCAACAGCGACGACACGTTCTCTGCCGGTACGTTTGCACGAGAGGCCTGGAAGCGTATACGCGAAATCCAGCACCGTGGCCATCTGCCCGTGGTTGTTGGTGGCTCCACGCTGTACGTACACGCCCTCCATGAGGGGCTCGCCGATATTCCCGACGTGCCACCGGCGATTCGAGCTAAGATTGAGTCGGCTCTGAAAGAGGACGGCCCCGAGGCGCTGTTTGAGCGCCTACAACAGGTCGACCCAAAGACGGCCGCTGGAATGGATGCTACCAAGACGCGCCGTGTGCAGCGCGCTTTGGAGGTGTATGAGGCCACCGGGCGCCCCCTGTCCTACTATCATCAGCAAACGCCAGTGCCTCCCTTCGACTTCGATGTTGTGGTCCTGCATCGAGACCGGCAAAAACTGTACGACCGCATCAACGCGCGGGTAGACACCATGCTTGAAGCGGGGTTGGTAGATGAAGTGGCTGCGCTCGATGCACGTGGCGTAGACCGATCGCGTTCACCCCTGCGGACGATTGGCTACAAGGAAGTCTTCGCTTATCTGGATGGGGATATTCCTTTCGACGAGATGGTGCGTCTTATCAAGCGCAACACCCGCCGCTACGCGAAGCGACAGTTGACGTGGTTTCGGCGCTATGACACCTATGCATGGGTGCCGGCCACAGCCTCCGTTGCTAATCTTCAGCGCCACCTATCCGCCTTCAGCGCCCTCGCTGACCGGTAAGGCCTCCAGCACCACCACGCGGTGCAGTGGCGTGCCCTCCGTATGGCGTACGGAGCCGGTTCCCCCTGCCTCTGCGATGGCCTGGAGCCAGCCCTCCTGCGACCGGAACGCGGCAGGTTGCTCGTCCATCGTGCCGCCCGACCGCGCGTAATTTGCCAGTCCGTCGATCTGCCGCAACCACCAGCACCACCAGGGCCCTTCGCAGGTCGATTCCACGATGACCACACGGTCGGATGCTGCACGCAGCGCTTCACGCAGCACCTCCACCGGGTTGGGGGTGTGATGCAGTACAAATACCAGCGAGACCACATGGACTGCGTTGGTTGCCAGCGGTAGCTTCTCCTGCTGCAGGTGAAGGAAGGGAAGGTCTGTTTGGTTTGAAGGGCGGACATCGGCAAGCGTAACGTTGATACCATCCTCCTTCTCCAGGATTTCGCCCACATAGCCCTCTCCTGCCCCGAGATCGAGTAGGCGCACGGGATGCCCGTGGTTGTCCTTTACCTGAGTCAGTGACGGGCGGAGCAAGTCGGCTTTTCTGCGGGCGCGACGCTTCATCACCCACCTGAGGATCCCAGAGCGATAGCGATAGATCGCCCATCCGGCGAGTAGTGCAAACCCGATCCACGAGAGCCAGACGAAGCCCCAATATATACCGTCGACGTATCGAGCGTACGTTCCCACGGCCGCTATACTCAACCATAACCACGCCGGATGATGCGCACGGTCAATAAGAGGTAGCAGGGCGAGAATAGGCAGCAGATACCATGGATGTAGGGTTGTAGTTGTTAACAAATATATTGCAATAACGGAGTATAAGGTAAGTGCTAATCCGCGGACGGTGCTCTGCTCTTGCTGCGTATCCCGCCAGAGGATCAGCGCGATAGCACCGAGCGCACAGATCGTAAGCACGGCACTGGCCACCTGCGCCATATCCTGGTTGAAAAGCAGACCCCCCAGTTCTTTAAGCGTAAAATAAAGCCCCGCATTAAACTCAAAGTACGAGACATAAAGCCCCAGTGAGTCAATGATATTCAGCGCGTGGCTGGGTGACACGTAGGCCAGCGTCAATCCACCGGCCGCTAAGGCCCCGGGCCAGAAGGCACTCCACCCGTAGCGAGCGTACAGGACGATCAGAAAGATGAAGGGATACAGCTTGATGAGCCCCGCCCCCGCGATGAGCACAGAGGCGGTGCGGAGCCATCGCTGATGCACCGCCCACAGCGCCAGCAGCAACAGCCCCACCATTACCGCCTCCGTATGTGCCTGCCCCGCGACTTCGATCACTACCAGCGGATTCCAGGCGTACAGGACGGTAGCCTGGGGGGAGACCATACGGCTAAGTGCCCAGACACCACCCATCTCGACGGCTATAAAACTACTCTTGAGCACGCCATAGGCAACCGCAAAACCGGATTCGTAGAAAGCGGCGGCCAGCGCAAAGAAAACCTGCGAAAGCGGCGGATAGACGGAGTAGAACTCGGGCGAGTTCATCTCCTCAAATAGGACGGTGCCGTGATACGCCTCCAGGGCGCTATCGGCCGGACGATGGGCGTATGGATTGATGCCCTCCCATTGCAAGAGGCCGTCCCACAAGTACCGGAAGACGTCATCTGATAGAAGCGGCGCAACTGGTAGCAGGGCCACGCGAAACAGCAGCGCTCCCAACAGAACCATCCGCAGACTGAGCGCCTCCGCCCGCCATAGCAGTACCGACCCTATCGTCCCGGTAGCGCACAGCGTGGTCAGCAGGTACACCCGCTCGGCACTCCAGAGCTCTGGATGGTGCAGCAACCAGGCGATGCCTGCCACGCTACCGAGCGAAACAGCCACACCCGTCCGAGTCATCGGTGTCATCTGCGAGTCCGCGGGGAATTACTGTGAGGGCCGCTGAAAGACCGCATGCATGGTCCGACCTTCCGTTTCGTAGGTTACTTGGTCTGCCATGTGCTCGATCAGAAAGAGCCCGCGGCCGCTCTCTTCCAACATGTTTTCTGTATCGAGGGGGTCAGCAACCTCCGTCGGATCAAACCCACCGCCTTCGTCGCGCACCCAGAGGTGGACCTCCGCGTCATCTGCGCGCAGTTCAAGCTGAATGGGCTTGTCCTTGTCAAACTTATTCCCGTGGCGAATGGCGTTGGTGGCCCCTTCCGTAGCCACCATAAGCAGCCGATAGGCAAAGTCTTCGTTGAAGGCGTGCACCTCCGAAAACTGCTCCACTGCCGTCACGATTGTCTCAAGGCTTTCGTGTGTGCTGGGGAGCTGCAGCTGTAGAGCGTTTTTGGAAGCATCCATGGCGGTGAGAGAGAAGCTCAGGCGTCGATCACAATGAGGTTCTTCGGCGCTGTGGTGAGGTTCACGCAGCCGCGATTTCGCAACACGACAATATCTTCAATGCGAACGCCGAACCGGTCGGGAAGGTAGATCCCAGGTTCGATCGTGACGGCAGCGCTTGCGGGTAGTGGGTACGAGACATGATACGAAAGGCGGGGCCACTCGTGAACTTGAAGCCCCACGCCGTGCCCCAGTCCGTGGGAAAAATAATCGCCATAGCCGGCTTCCTCAATCACATCACGGGCGACGGCATCAAGCGTATCGGAGGAGATGCCGGCCCGTGCAGCATCGATGGCGGCTTCTTGCGCGCGACAGACGGTGTCGTACACCTTACGGGCCTCCTCCCCAGGCTCACCCACTGCGATGGTCCGCGTCATGTCCGAAGCGTAGCCGTTAAGAAAGCAGCCCATGTCAATCACCACCAACTCGCCTGGCGCAATAGGCCGATCCGTGGGGCGCGCGTGCGGCAGCGCTCCACGAGGACCCGCAGCCACAATAGGATCAAACGAAAGCTTGTCGGCCCCGCGGTTGATGTGTTGGTACATGATCTGTGCCGCCACCTCCCGCTCTGTTACTCCGGGCTTTATGCGCTGCAGCAGAAACGAGAAGACTTCTTCGGTGATCAGCTGTGCGGCCCGAATCCGTTCGATTTCTTGTTCGGTCTTTTGCGCAACTGCCCGGGTCAGCACTTCCTGAGCCCCGATCCACGCCACGCCCTCCGTCTGCCCAGCCCACGTATCCCGCTGCGCTACCGACACATGGTCGGCCTGAAAAAGGACGGATTCTACATCTGCGAAGAAGCCCTCCTTCACCAGATACGGAAAGAGTTGATATCCCGGCACGTGCACCGTTGCCTCCGCCACTTCCTCCCGTGCTTGCACGGTGTACCGCCCGTCTGTAATAAAGTGCGCTTCCAGCCCCTCTCCATCGGTCGACTGTTTGACAAACAGCAGACCATTAGATCCGGTAAAACCACAGGCCCATCGGATGTCCGGTAAGAAGGAGATCAACGCCGCGTCTGCCTCATGCTCCTTGAGCGACGTTGCGATGGTGGATAGAAATGACATGGCGCCAATAGCAGGTGAGCGGAGAACCGACCGTTACGAGCGGCGGATGTTGTAATTCGGCGCTTCCTTGGTGATGTGGACGTTGTGTGGATGGCTTTCGTATAGCCCGGACGACGTGATCCGGACAAACTGGGCGCGTTCGTACAGCGCTTCCACCGTGGCGCAACCGCAGTAGCCCATGGCCGCCTGCAAGCCACCGATCATCTGGTAGACGACTTCGCCCAGCGTACCGCTATAGGGTACGCGCCCTTCTATGCCTTCTGGGACCAGTTTTTTCAGGTCATCCTCCGCATCTTGGAAGTAGCGATCTTTGCTACCCTCTCCCATGGCGCTCACCGAGCCCATGCCCCGGTAGCTCTTGTATTTGCGGCCTTCGTAAATGATGGTCTCGCCCGGGCTTTCCTCCACCGCGGCAAACAGGCTTCCGATCATAACGGTCTCTGCGCCACCGGCCAGTGCTTTGGCAATGTCGCCGGTCTGTTTGATGCCGCCATCGGCAATGATGGGCACGCCATGCGCTCGGGCCTCGGCTGCACATTCCATCACCGCATGCAGTTGCGGCACGCCTACGCCTGCCACTACGCGCGTGGTACAAATGGAGCCGGGCCCGATCCCGACCTTTACAGCGTCCACGCCGGCTTCAATGAGATCCCGCGTGCCTTCGGCCGTCCCCACGTTGCCCGCGATGACGTCGGGGCCATCAAGAGTGTCTACCAGCTTCCGCACCATCGACAGCACACCTGCGGAATGGCCGTGGGCCGTATCGACGACGACAAAATCGACGCCCGCCTGTTGAAGTGCCAGCGCCCGCTCTACTGAATCTGGGGTTACGCCCACCGCAGCGCCCACCCGAAGCCGCCCGTGGGCGTCCTTGGCGGCCAGCGGATGCTTGCGCCGTTTTTCAATGTCTTTGAACGTAATCAGCCCCCGGAGCTTTTGTTCGCCATCCACAACGGGCAACTTCTCAATTTTATGCTCTTCCAGCATCGCCTCGGCCTCGTCCAGCGTGGTGCCGACGGGCGCGGTGATGAGCGGCTCCTTCGTCATCATCTCTTCCAGGGGCACATCATTTGACACCTGAAAGCGGAGGTCACGGTTCGTGACAATACCCACCAGCGTATTCTCTGCATTGACCACCGGAATCCCACCAATGTGGTAGCGGGCCATCATGCTCCGGGCGTCGCCGACAGTGCTCTCTGGAGTAAGCGTGATGGGGTCCATAATCATCCCACTCTCTGACCGCTTAACGCGCCGGACCTGACGCGCTTGCTCCTCAATGCTCATGCTCTTATGCAACACGCCGACCCCTCCCTCCCGCGCAAGGGCGATGGCCAGGGCTGATTCGGTAACGGTATCCATAGCGGCCGACACCACGGGCACATTCAGCTTGATGTTACGCGTAAGGCGGGTGGCCGTGCTGGCATCCCGCGGCATCACCTCGGAGTGGCCGGGCACGAGCAGCACATCGTCATAGGTCAGGCCCTCAGCGCGCACCTTGCGCTCAAAGATATCGGGCGTATCCGTACGCGGGACTGCGGCGGGTGGATGGTGGTTTGTTGCACTCATGACGGTGGGGCTACTATGGGTAAGGTATGTTGCGGCGGTGTAATAGAGGGACTACTTGAGCTTGACGTGGTTCTTAAGGCGTTTTATTTCATGGCCCTGCAGATGGCGCCACTGGCCGCGCTCCAGCCCGTCGCTGGTGAGGCCGGCATAGTTTACGCGCTCCAGCGCAACGACCTCATGGCCCAGAGCTTCCATCATACGGCGGATCTGCCGGTTGCGCCCTTCGTGCAGCATGAGGCCGATTTCCTCACGGCGCTTGGGATCGATGTACGTTACACGGTCGGCACTGGCCATCCCATCCTCCAGCTCCACCCCCCGACGCAACTGATCGATTTCGTGTGGGTCGATGGTCTTGCGCGTCCGCACGCGGTACAGCTTGCTCGTCTCATACCGGGGATGCATCAAGCGGTGCGCCAGGTCACCATCGTTCGTCAGTAACAATACCCCGACGGTGTCGCGGTCCAACCGCCCCACGGGAAACAGCCCATCGCGGATGTCGGCGGGCAAGTTGACGAGGTCCATCACTGTGTCGCGGCCTTTCTCGTCGTCGGTAGTGCTGATGGTATCCTTGGGCTTGTTGAGGAGGATGTACCGATGCGATTGTGGTGAGATGGTCTTTCCGCTCACCTCTACGGTGTCCCCGGGCATGACACGATACCAATAGGCCTCCGCGACTTCGCCGTTCACGCGTACACGCCCCGCGTCGATTAAGTCGTCGGCCTTGCGCCGCGAGGTTACGCCCGCCTTGGCAATGTACTTGTTGAGGCGGATGCCGTCGGCGTCTGAGGAGGTGTGCGGGTTATTTGCTGCCATAATGAGGTCAAGTAATGTAAAGTAACGTGTCAATACGGACAGCCGTCCGGTCCGTGCCCCGCTTCAGGCAGCCTTTCCGGTGGCTTCATCCGCATCCTCTGCCGAGGCGGGCGAGGCATCTGCGCTGGCCCCATTGGCTGACGATTCCGGTGCACCGGCCGACCGCTGCTGCACGGGCAGCTCGCGCAGCAGCATCAGTTCGGCCCGCTCCTCATCGAACGCCGGGTCATCCAGCAGTTGTTCGATGGAACGAAGATCGGGCAGGTCGTCCACCGTATCGAGGCCAAACGCCACCAGAAACTCCTCCGTCGTGCCATAGAGCAACGGCCGCCCGATGGCATCACTTTGGCCGACGACGTCAATCAAATCCAGCGCCATCAACTTCCGCAGCGCGTACCCGGCGTCCACGCCCCGGACGTAATCCACCTCCGGTTTGGTCGTGGGCTGCCGGTAGGCGACTACGGCCAGCGTCTCCATCAGCGAGCGCGAAAGGGACCGTTGGTGGCGCTGCGTGCGAAACGCTTTCAGGTAGGGGGCTACGGCTTCCGCGGTGGTCATCCGAAAGCCGCCCGCCCACCGCTCAATCTGAAGTCCTTGCTGGGCGGCAGCATAGCGCTCATTAAGCCGCTCGACGGCTGCTTCAATTGCCTTAACCTCAGGAGCCTGCCCGCGCACCTCATGCACAGCCTCGGCAATGCGCTCAGGCGGAAGCGGGTCGGCCGCTGCAAAGATCAGCGCCTCCACGATCTGGTGTAGGCGTTGTTCAGACTCCGTATACTCTGGCGTAGAACGCGCGTCCATGGATGGGCAGCGTCAAGCAGTAGATGATGATGAAGGTGTAGGAGCGACCGCGGAGGCGTCGGCGTCCGGCCGAGACACGAAGAACTCGGTTCGTGAGGGCACATCGATGATCGCAATAGTCCCCTGGCGGACCAGCTCCAGAACGGCCAAGAAATGGGCGATGATCTTTCCGCGCGGCTCCTGGCGTAGCGCCTCAATAAATGAGAACCGTACCGTCTGCTGCAGACGCTCCCGAATGGCATCGCGGGCCTCATCCACGCTGTAATGTACGCGATCTACCGTGTGGGTCGGGTCTTCGGCGGGCGCCTCCCGGGTGAGGAGGCCGCGCAGGGACCCGATGAGACGAAACACGGTGGCGTTGGTCAATCGGGGTGCGCCATCAGTTTCCAGCGCACTGCGTACGGCTTTTTCCGGACGGGTGAACAGCTCGTGGCGGCGGTCGTGCCGCGTTTCCAGCTCAGCGGCGGCTTCTTTGTAGCGCACGTACTCCAGCAAGCGCTCAACGAGTTCGCGTCGCGGGTCCACGGGTTCACCGTCCGCCCCACTCTCGGGCTGCGGCAACAGCATCTGCGCCTTAATCCCAATAAGGATAGAGGCCATGTAGATGAAGTCGCCAACGCCATCGAGGTCGATCTCTTCCATCAGCCGGACATACGATAGGAACTCGTGGGTGATCTGGCTGATGGGGATGTCATAGATATCCAGCTCATCCCGGCGGATGAAAAAGAGGAGCAGGTCCAGCGGCCCCTCAAATTGCTCAAGTTCGATGCGGTAGGTAGCCATAGGGGCAATGCATTACTGCGGGCGAAACCAGTCGACCGTGCGGGCGAGGCCATCGCGTAGCCCAACCTGCGGCGCCCATCCCAGCGTCTCCTCCGTGTGGGCATAGCTTAGTACACTGCGCCGCTGCTCGCCCGGCTTCCCTTCGGCGTGGCGCTTGGAAATATCCGGGTCAATCTCGTCGCGAATGGTTTCAAATAACTCGACGACGTCGGTCTCTTTCGCTGTCCCCACGTTGAAGGTGCCCGTGCCGTCGTACGCGAGTGCGGCGCGATTCGCCTCCACCACATCGCCCACATACACAAAGTCGCGCGTCTGCAGCCCGTCCCCGTTGATGAAGGCCGCTTCGCCGTTGAGCATGCGCTGGGCAAAAATCGCCACCACCCCAGCCTCGCCGTGCGGGTTCTGGCGGGGCCCATAGACATTCGCGTAGCGCAGGGCTACGTACGGGATGCCATATTGCTGGTGGTAATAATACAGATAGCGCTCCGTAGCCAGCTTAGTGATCCCATACGGCGAGATCGGCCGCAGCGGGTGCGCCTCGTCTTGAGGGGCATACTCAGGCTCGCCATAGATCGCGCCCCCCGTGGACGCAAAAAGCACCTTTTTGAGTCCGTTGCGGCGCGCGGCCTCCATCAGATTGAGAAAGCCGCGCAGATTGACGTCAGCATCAAACGAGGGGTCTGCCACCGACTTCCGCACGTCCATCTGCGCGGCGTGATGCACGAGGACGTCGTACCCCGTGGATTCCAACAGGCTCGCCGCCTCTTCACTGCGAATGTCGTGCACATGCAGCGTGGCTTCATCGGGTACGTTCGCTTCGCGGCCAGACGAGAGATCATCCAGGATATCTACGGTGTGGCCATCAGCCAGGAACGCGTCCGCGACGTGCGAGCCAATGAAGCCGGCACCACCGGTAACAAGGATATGCATGGGGAATAGATGTTTAAAAAATAGTTTGCAATAACGGTCCTCAAATGGCAGCCGGCTGCGCATCGTCGGCAGGAAGCACCCTGACCTCTACAGAGGGCTGGTCCATAAAGAGCTCTTGGGCCAGGGTCTGCACGGCCTCCGCCGACACCGCTTGCAGCCCATCGGCCTCTGCAGTTGCTGAGGGCAGGTCGCCATGATACAACATGTGGCGCGCAATGTATACCATGCGATTGGAGAGTGACTCCAGGCCCAACAGCCACTCCCCGCGCGCCTGGTTCTTAACGCGCTGCAGCACCCGTGCGGGCATCGCATGCGAGGCAAACCACGTCATCTCCCGCCAGATGCGCGGGATCATCCGATCGAGACGCATTGGGTCCATCCCAGCATACACGCCGAGGTCACCAGTATCCGTATATGCGTTGGCGAAGGAGTAGATGGCGTAGCACGCGCCGGTCATCTCGCGAATCTGACGGTTCAGGCGGCTGGACATACCGGCTCCCAACGCCGTATGAAGCAGCGTAAGCGCATGCCGGCGCTCATCGTCCATGGCCAGGGCACGGACACCCAGCACCACATGGGCCTGCTGCACAGGCCGCGGAAGCACTTCACGCCGAGTCTGCGTCAACGCTGGGGCTTCTTCCCGTGATGGAGCCTCTGCGGTGGCCCGATCAGCGTCAGCGAAGGCGCGGGTGGCGGCACGGCACACCTGCGCATGGTCGACGGCCCCCACCGCCGCGAGCACCATGCGCTCGGGGACGTAGTGTGCAGCCACGAACGCGTGCAGCGCCTCCTGGGTGAGGGCACCAACGGTTTCTGCTGAGCCCAGCACCGGGCGCCCAAGGCCGTGTCCGGGATACATGGCCCTGTCGTACAGATCCAACGCTGCCTCCTCGGGCGTGTCGTCGTACAGCTTCAGTTCCTCGAAGACAACGCCCTGTTCGCGCGCAACTTCGTTTACGGGGAAGCTCGGACGCAGGGCCAAGTCTACTACGGCGTCAATCGCTCGTGCGGCATGCTCGGGAAGGGCGCGCCCGTAGTAGCACGTGACTTCCTTCTCCGTGAACGCATTCAGGTAGCCGCCCACCGCCTCCATCCGCTGCGCAATGTGATGCGCGCGGCGCCGGTGGGTGCCCTTGAACACCATGTGTTCTACAAAATGACTGATACCGCTGCGCTCCACCGGCTCATCACGGCTGCCGGTGTCGATCATCAGTCCAATCGCTACTGATCGCGCGCCTGGGACATGCTCCGTCACCACCCGTGCGCCACACGGCAGGCGGGTGTGTTGCAGGTCCGGGGTAGCGGATGTAGATGAGGTTCGTGTACGATGGTGCATGCGCGTGTCGAACGTTGGGGATCTTGCGTCACAGATACACCGAAGGGCAGAGAGGTCGTGCCTCTCTGCCCTTGCGTGCGATGCGGGATCAACAGGCGTGGCTACCTGGAGCCGTTGCTCTTCGAAACGAAGGGCTTGCGGGAGAGGCGCAGCTTACCGTCGTTGCGCACCTCGGTGAGGCGTACCTTCACCTTGTCGCCCACCTGCATGTAATCCTCCACCTTGTCCACATAGTCGTGGTCAATTTCGGAGATATGCAGGAGGCCTTCGCGTCCCGGCATGATTTCGATGATGGCACCGAAGCCCTTGATGCTCTTGACCGTGCCCTCGTAGTCCTCGCCGGCTTCTGGCACCGTCACGATGTTCTTGATGCGCTCGATGGCAGCATCGGAAGCGGCCTGGTCGGCAGCGGCAATCGTGACGTAGCCCATGCCGTCGCGCTCGTCGATGTCGATCGACGCGCCCGTGTCGGCCTGGATGCCTTTGATCACCTTACCTCCCGGCCCAATCACGGCGCCAATGAAGTCGCTGTCGATGGTGATCTGGGTGAGGCGGGGCGCATGGGGAGAGAGCTGCGGGCGTGGCTCGGCCAGCGTCTGCTGCATCTCATCAAGGATATGCTCGCGCGCATCCCGGGCCTGGTTCAGGGCTTGCAGCATCAGATCACGGGAGAGCCCGCTAATCTTGATGTCCATCTGGCAGGCCGTGATCCCGTCCCGGGTGCCCGTCAGTTTGAAGTCCATGTCGCCAAGGTGATCCTCGGTGCCCAGGATGTCCGTCAGGATCGCCGTCTGATCACCTTCCTGAATAAGCCCCATCGCAATACCCGCGACGGGCTTCTTCACCGGCACACCGGCATCCATGAGCGCGAGGGAGCCAGAACACACGCTGGCCATGGACGAGGAACCATTGGATTCCAGCACATCCGCGTTGATGCGGATCGTGTAGGGAAAGTCGTCGTGGTCGGGCAGCTGGCCTTCCAGTGCACGCTCAGCAAGCATGCCGTGGCCGATTTCGCGACGCCCGGGGCCCCGCAGAAAGCGCGCCTCCCCCACACAGAACGGAGGGAAACGGTAGTGCAGGAAGAAGCGCTTGTCCTCCTGGTCAAAGATCTGATCCACCGGTTGCACGTCCTTCGACGTACCCAGCGTGACCGCCGCCAGCACCTGCGTTTCGCCGCGGGTAAACACGGAGGAGCCGTGTGCACGGGGAAGTGTCTGAGTTTCAGACCAGATGTCGCGCACGTCCGTGCGGCCCCGGCCGTCAATGCGGCGCCCATCGTCGACGATCATGGCGCGCATGGCCTCTTTCTCTACCTTAGAGACAGCCTCTTTGATATCGCCCTCGGTATAACCTTCCGGGGTGGTATCATCGTCTCCGAGCAACTGGTCCACCGCATCGGCCTTGATCTCATCAATCCCGCCGTAGAACGACTCTTTCTCGTACGGCGCATTGACGTGCTCGCGCATGCGATCGCTGATAAGGTCGCGGACTGTGTCCACGAGGGTATCGTCCACCACATACGGCGTGTACTCAAACGCATCCTTTGTACCAGCTTCAGCAAACAGCTCTTCCTGAAGCGCGCACAGCTTGCGGATGGCGTCGTGGGCCACGTCGAGGGCCTCTACCATCTCTTCCTCGCTGATTTCATCCATCTCCCCTTCCACCATCACGATGGCATCCTGCTTACCTGCCACGATGAGGTTGATGTCGGAGGATTCAAGCTCCGGGATCGTGGGGTTGATGACGAACTCGCCATCTACGCGCCCCACGCGAACCTCCGCAATCGGGCCGTCAAAGGGTGCACCGCCTAACATAAGCGCGGCAGAAGCGCCAACACCCGCGAGAATGTCCGCGTCGTTTTCGTCGTCAGCCGAGACCACGAAGCAGATGATCTGCGTCTCGTGACGGAAGCCGTCCGGAAAGAGCGGCCGCACGGCGCGGTCTACGAGTCGGGAGGTCAGAATCTCTTTGTCGTTTGAGCGTCCCTCCCGTTTCATGAACCCACCGGGGATACGCCCGCCGGAGGCGAAGTTCTCACGATAGTCCACCGTGAGGGGAAAGAAGTTCATGTCCGGCTTCGGCCGGTCTTCCATCACGGCCGTGCAGAGCGCCATGGTGTCGCCCAGGCGCACAACGACCGCGCCATCGGCCTGCTTAGCCAGCTTGCCCGTCTCAATCGACAGGGTTTTGCCGGGGGCCAGTTCAATTGATTTCTTTATGCCTTCGTGCATAGTCAGTAGCTACTGTGTATGATCTTGTGTCGTCTCAACGCTATGATGCCGCGACCGCACGGCCCCGACAACCAACAAACGGCACCCCGTGCTGGAGTGCCGTCTGGGATGCTACTTGCGAATACCAAGCTTCTTAATAATTGAGCGATATCGCTCAATATCGTTCTTCATGAGGTAGTTGAGCAGGCGGCGACGCTTACCCACCAGCTGCAACAACCCGCGCCGCGTGGCGTGATCGTTCTTGTGCGAGCGGAGGTGCTCCGTAAGGTTGTTGATGCGCGTCGTGAAAATGGCAATTTGCACCTCCGTCGACCCGGTATCATCCGGCCCAGTGCCATGCTCTTCAATGAGTTCCTGCGTTTTCTCTTTCGTAATCATGCGGCTGTGTTTTCGTGAAGTGTTGCTACCAAGAGCTACCGCCGGGGTAACTCCGAGTAGAACCTGTGGGTGCGCAGTGCGCAGGGCCACAGATAAATGAGTGTAGAACAGTGTGTGTAGACGTGCATGCGAGGGCGGCAGTTCCAACGGGCAGTGCCCAGCACCGCGCTTTACGACCCGTTTTCCGCAAAGATCATCTCACAGGCAGCCCGGTCGTTTTCAAGCTGTGCAACAAGGGCATCGGGACCGTCAAACGAGCGCTCATCCCGGATCCGTTTGAGGAAGTGAAGCTCCAGCTGCCTACCGTACAAGTCCCCTGAGAAGTTCAGCAGATGGGCCTCTACCGTTTGCTCCTTCCCATTGAATGTCGGACGGTACCCGACATTAACCATCGCCGGATGTTTTCTTGCAATAACGGACTTCGAAGGTGGGGAAGCCTCGGTTACCCACGCAGCATAGACCCCGCGTGCCGGAAGAATCTTGCGCGGGGGCACCTCATCAAGGTTTGCCGTGGGAAACCCAATCGTCCGGCCCCGCTTCTCACCCTCGACAACCGTGCCCGACAGCCGGTACGGCCGCGTGAGTAGCCTGCGAGCCTCGGCCATTTCACCCGTATCGCCTACCAGTTGCCGGATCCGTGTGGACGAGACCTTGGCGCGGTCGACCACCTGCTTGGAAATAATCTCAACATCAAAGCCGAACTGCGTTCCAAGCTGGCGCAACATCGCGCCATCGCCCTCCCCCTTGTGACCGAACGAGTGGTCGTACCCCACTATGATTTCCACCAGCCCAATCCGGTCTACCAGCACGTCACGGACGTAAGCCTCCGGTGACATCTGGGAGAAACGCTCTGTAAACGGCAGTACCACAAAGCGGTCAATACCCACCGCTTCGAGGAGTTCGCCTCGCTCCTCCACCGTTGTCAACAGGGGCATGGGCGCATCTCTAAGCACTTCGCGGGGATGCGGGTCGAAGGTGAGCAAGGTGCTCTCCGCTCCCCGTACGGCTGCTCGGTTCTGTAACCGCTTCAGAATCTGCTGATGGCCGGCGTGAACACCATCAAACGTCCCCACGGTCACCACCGACTGCGGCTGATGTTTGACGTTCGCTAAACCAAATTGACGCTTCATTCCAGATGGGATGGGTGAGCGAGGGAGACGTCAGACATCATGAATTGAGCTGAGGTAAGGTTGGGCTGCAGGCAAAACCGAGAGGGGTTTAGGCCAAAGCGCTGGAGGACTCCACAGCTTGCGTGAGCTGTTCCACCGTCCAGGCATCAGAGAGTTGGTGGTCGCCGATAGCCGTGCGCACAAGGCTCGACAGATAGGCGCCTACGCCAAGGGCTTGCCCGAGATCATGCGCAAGGGAGCGGATGTAGGTTCCTTTAGAACACCGGACGCGAAACGTTACGTCGGGCCCGCGGTGCTCCAGCACGTCGAAGCTGTGCACCGTTACCGTGCGTTCGGGCACCTTCACCTTTTCGCCCCGGCGGGCTTTCTTGTAGAGCCGCTCCCCATCGACCTTAATGGCAGCGTACATTGGAGGGCGCTGTTTGATGGTGCCGACAAACTGTTGGCGTGCGGCTTCGAGTGCCTCAGAGCTTACGGCCGCCCAAGGACCTACCGGCGTGACGGGCAGCTCAGCGTCGTACGAGTCGGTCACGCCCCCCAGGCGCAGCGTACCGATGTACGTTTTCGCCTGCCCCATGAATGCTTCCATCTGGCGCGTGGCTGGCCGCCCGACGAGAATGATAAGGAGGCCTGTAGCCAACGGATCGAGGGTGCCCGCATGGCCGACCTTTCGCACACCCGTAAGTGCACGCACCCGCTTCACCACCTTGAACGACGACCAGTGCAGCGGTTTATCAACCAGCAGCACCGACCCGTTCCAGTCCTCTGGCACAGTGGGCGGCGGACGGAGCTGAGGTGTGGCCTGGGCGGACGTCACCGGTGGCGTTACGCGTCGTCTGTGCTGGGATTACGGCGCTCCCGTTCGGCCTGGATCCGGTCGAACAGGTTCTCCATACGCTCCGCCCGCTGCAGCGACTCGTCGAGGAATAGCCGGAGCTCGGGGATGATGCGCAGTTGGTGGCGCACCCGGGAGGCCAACGCCGACCGAAGCTCCGGCAACTGGCTCTCCAGCCGCTTGAAGGTCGTCTCACGCTGCTCCGACGACTCCCCCATCACGCTCACGTATACGTAGGCGATGGACAAGTCTTTGGTGATGCGTGCATCGGTGACCGTCACCAATGGCTTCACCTGGTCGGCGAAATCCGTGCTTAGCAGCTTTGCGACTTCACGCTGGATAAGCTTAGCAACACGTTCGGTACGGATACTCATAGAGCAAACAAGGGATGACGGACTTCAAGGGATGACGGACTTCAGCGGAGCCACCGCGGGTTGCGCGGCGCGGACGATGGCTTGAATAAACGCGGTTACACTTCCAGCGTCCGTTTCTCTTCGACGATCTTATAGGCTTCGATGACGTCGCCTGCCTTAATGTCGTTGAAGTTCTTAATGCCCAGGCCGCACTCAAAACTCGTCTGGACCTCGCGAACATCCTCTTTGAAGCGACGCAGCGAGTCGACCTCGCCTTCATAGACCACCACACCATCGCGCACGAGGCGAATGTTGTCGTTTCGGTTGATGCGGCCTTCGGTGACGTAACACCCAGCGACTGTGCCAGCCTTCGGCACCTTGAAGATGTCCCGGACTTCGGCAATGCCGACGGTCTCTTCGCTGGTTTCGGGCGAGAGCATACCCTCCAGGGCGTCATGGACGTCCTGAATGGCGTTATAGATGATCGAGTAGGTGCGGATATCAATCTCCTCTTCCTGGGCAGCCGACCGTGCGCCCGTCGTCGGACGCACCTGGAAGCCCAGGATAACGGCATTCGAGGCTGAGGCCAGCATCACATCACTTTCGCTGATGGCGCCAACGCCCGTGTGGATGATGTTGACTGCCACTTCGTCCGTGCGCAGCTTCAGGAGCGCATCGGAGAGCGCTTCGACAGAGCCACCGACATCGCCTTTCACGATGAGGTTCAGCTCTTGGAACTCGCCAAGGGCCATGCGACGGCTGATGTCGTCGAGCGTAACCCGCTTCTGCTGGCGGATGCTCTGCTCGCGGTAAATTTGCTGGCGGCGCTGGGCAATTTCGCGGGCCCGGCTCTCGTCATCCAGCGACACAAACTGGTCTCCCACTTCGGGCGAGCCGGAGAGGCCCAGGATGAGTGCCGGCTCCGAAGGGCCAACCTCGTCCACGCGGTTGTCGCGCTCGTCAAACATGGCACGGATACGCCCGCTATGCATCCCTGCGACAAACGGATCGCCAACATGCAGCGTGCCGTTTTTCACCAGGATGGTAGCCACGTTTCCACGGCCTTTCTCCAAGCGGCTTTCGATGACCACGCCGTCTGCCCGACGGTTGGGGTTGGCCTGAAACTCGCGCAGATCGGCCTCCAGCAGCACCTTTTCGATGAGGTCGTCAATACCCTCACCCGTCTCGGCTGACACCTGAGCGCACTGCACCTTACCGCCGTAAGGCTCAACGAGCACGCCTTCTTCCGCCAGTTCTTGCATCACCTTCTGCGCATCGGCCTCGGGCAGGTCCATCTTGTTGATGGCCACCACCATCGGGACTTCGGCGGCTTTGGCGTGGTTGATAGCCTCAATCGTCTGCGGCATCACCGAGTCATTTGCGGCTACCACCAGGATCACAATGTCCGTGGCTTTCGCACCGCGAGCACGCATGGCCGTGAAGGCTTCGTGGCCCGGCGTGTCAAGGAACGTAATCGCACCTTCCTGCAGCTGCACGGTGTACGCTCCGATGTGCTGCGTGATACCGCCGGCCTCGCCTGCTACGACGTCAGCCTTGCGCATGAAGTCGAGCAGGGAGGTCTTCCCGTGATCGACGTGGCCCATGACCGTAACAACGGGCGGACGCGGCTCCAGGTCTTCCGGATCGTCTTCTTCCAGTTGGATGTCGGCGACGTCGAACTGGTCGATAAACTCCACCTCGTAGCCAAATTCGTCGGCTACGAACTGGATGGTATCGGCGTCGAGGCGCTGGTTGATCGACACCATCATGCCCGAGCTAAAGAGCATTTCGATGACGTCGTTCACCGGCTCGCCCATGAGATTGGCCAGCTCGCCCGTGGAGACGTACTCGGTAATCTCAAGAACCTGCTCCTGCTCTTTGGCTTCTTGAAGCTCGCGTTCGCGCTCTTCCGCGTGGCGTTCCCGGCGCTGCTTACGCCGCTGCTGTCGCACGCGCTGTGCACCATGCTCCAGCTCGCGGAGGGTCTCCTGCAGCGTCTGCTCGACGTCCTCCTCGTCCACCTTCTTCTTTTTCTTGCGGCCTTTCTTTTTGCTGCGTGATTTCTTCTTGCCGCGGTCTTCGAACTTCACCTTGTTTCCCTTGGCAGAGGCCGCTTTCCGCTTCCGCTTGCGTTTCCGCTTGCGCTTGCCGCGGTCGTCGTCCACCTTGCTCAGGTCCACCTTACCGAGCACCTTCGTGCCTTCCAGCTTGTACCGATCGGCCTTCAGCACCCGGTCGGCGATTTCGTCTTCGTCCTCCAGTTCGTCTACCGTGTCGATGTCCTCGCTGTCGAGCGCATCCACGGCCTCGCCCCGATGGAGCCGCGTGGGCTCACTCGTGGCTGCCGTCTCTACGGCTTCAGCGTCAACTTCTTCGGTGTCCGTATCCGCCGTCTCGGACTCAGCCGCTACCGCATCCGCCTCTTCCTCGTCTGCTTCAGCATCAGCGGTTGCTTCGGCAGTCGGCATTTCATCTTCTGCTATAACCGATTCCTCTGGTTGTGCTGTGTCTGGCTCGGCAGCCTCAGCCTCCGCGGCTGCCGCTTCGTCCGCGGCCAACGTCTCTTCGTCGGAAACAGCCTCGGCCTCAGCCGCCGGCTCATCTTCCGCGACCTCGGCCGCGGTATCGACGTCAGCCTCGGCCTCTGCATCGGCGACGGCTTCGACAGGTGCCTCCTCCGTCACGGCTTCTTCCGCCACCGCCTCTTCTTGATCGGCTTCGCCTACTCCATCCGTAGCAGTTGGCTCTTCCGACACGTCTTCCGTAGACGTCTCGTCGGCAACCGCTTCTTCCGGGGCTTCGTCCGCAGCTTCTTGGGCCGCTTCTGCAGGCTCCGGCTCATCGGGCGCAGCCGCTGCGGCTTCCTCCGCCCGGCGCTCGTCGCGCAGTTGCTTCACGCGCTCCGCCATTTCGCGGTCAGCCGCAAAGTTGATGAGCAACTCCTCGTAGGCTTCCGGCTCCGTGATCGCGGCATTAATCCCCGACCCTTTTAGGCTATCACCAAACCCCTCGTCCTCCAGGAACTGCGTGAGGGTGTTGACTGCCACATTGAGCTCTCGGGATACCTTGAAGAGCCGTTTCTTTTTAAATTTTTCCGTCGTCGCCATTACACGTGCAAATAATTAAACAAGCGCGTAGCTCGCTATGCGCAATGGTAGCCGACGCGCCGGCTACCAGGGGTTGGTCTTGCGGTAGGTCCTGCCTCTAAACTATACTTGCAATTCGTCACCTTTGCTTTCGATTTCAAACTCAGCTTTAATAGACGCCATAAGACGCTCAGCCGTTTCGGTGTCTAACCCAGAGCGGCGGACAAGTTCATCGATGGAAAGCTCCAACACGGCCTTAGCGGTGTCACAGCCGATATTCCGGAGTTTCTCCACCGTCTCTTCAGAAAACTCATCCAAGAACTCTTTGATTTCGATGTCTTCCTCGTCGGGCGGAATCTCGCGATAGACGTCAATCTCATATCCGGTGATGCGTGACGCCAGCCGGATATTGACGCCGCCGCGCCCAATGGCCTGGCTAACCTCGTCGGCCACGACCGTGACGCTGGCCCGTGGCGGATCCAGGTCTTCCTTGATCGTCACCGACAACGGATTGGCTGGCGAAAGTGCCCGCTTGATGAATTGGAACGGATCCTCTTCGTAGCGAAGCACATCAATGTTTTCGTTGCTCAGCTCGCGCACGATGGCGTGAATGCGGCTGCCTTTAAGCCCAACGCAGGCGCCCACAGGGTCAACGCGGTCGTCATGGCTGATAACCGCCACTTTCGCCCGTTCGCCTGGCTCCCGGACAACCTTCTTGATCTCGACAACGCCCTCTTCGATCTCCGGCACCTCCAGCTCAAAGAGGCGGCGCACCAGCGCCGGGTCCGTGCGGCTGATCATCACCTGTGGACTGCTGCCGGCATCACGCCGTACATCCTTCACGACGGCCCGGAGCATGTCGCCCTTATGGTACCGGTCGCGCCGGATTTGCTCGCTGCGGGGCAGGACAAGCTCTACGCGGTTGTGCATGACCAGCACCTCGCGGCGACGGGTCTGGTAGATCTCACCGACGACAATCTCCCCGATGAGCTGCGAGTACTCGTTGTAGATGTTTTCCTTCTCGATGTCCCGGATCCGCTGCCGGAACGTCTGCCGTGCGGTCATCACCGCCCGTCGACCAAAGTTGGTGATGTCTACCTCTTTGGCGACTTCATCGCCCACCTCAAAGTCTTCATCGATTTGCAGGGCGTCCGTTTCCTCAATCTGGGTGACCGGATCCTCCAGGTCCCAATCATCCACAATCTCTTGAATGTGCAGCACCTGGATGTCGCCATTATCGGGGTTGAAGATGATTTCGAACGCCTCGTCCGACCCATACCGGCGACGAATCATGGCGCGAAAAACATCTTCCACGATAAGCGTGAGCGTGTCGCGGTCGATGTCTTTCGACCGCGCAATTTCAGCAAATGAGGATACGAGTTCGGTGCTCTGCATATCGGTAACTGGCGGATGATTTCTCGGTTGGTCGGTGAGGCTGGCCGGGGGCTACCAGGGCAGCCGTACTTTCGCCCAAAGAATGTTGTCGAGGGGAATGTCCACGGGCGCATCGTCATCGGCCGTGATGGTAATGGTGGTGTCCGTAACGTTTGTGAGCTCGCCGGTTACTTCTGTGTTGCCTGAACCGTCGACTTTTTCGTAGTGGACTTGCAGCGTCCGGCCCATGTTTTTTGTGTACTGTCGCTGCAGACGCAGCGGCCGCTCAACACCAGGCGTGGATACGTTTAGATTGAACTTGTTCGGGAAGGGGTCTTCGACGTCGAGGGCAAAGCTGATCTCACGGCTAATTTCCGCCAGTTCGTCCAGCCCCACGTCGTCGTCCCCATCAATGTACACGTCTACCACCTGCGAGCCCGGAGCCCCCCGTACGTCCAACTCCACCAGGTAGTACGAGGGATGTGGCGCGAGCACATCGTCGATGATGGCGCGCACCTGCTCCTGTAAGGTTTGGATGGAAGGCGTGCTCATAGGGTGCTACCGGTTCACAAGTGCAAGTGAGTCAGGCCGTTGCCTTTTTGGCAATGCCTGGCGGGTATCTACACGAAAGGGTCCGCCTGCAGCGCAGCATCGGACCCTTCATCAGTACGCAGACGCGCGGCAAGTGACAACAAAAAAGGGCGGCTTGGGAAGCCCCCCTTCAGTCACTCGCCACAGACGCCGGCACCTGCATTAGTGTATCACCCGCGCTTCAGATACCGTTACACGGCGGTGGTGTAGGCAGGTTTCGCCGCTCGCGCATCAAGCCGGGTCCTCGGTCTGCTGAAGCAGGTAAGCTTTGATGAAGGGCTCCAAGTCTCCATCCATGACCGATTCGACATCCGTGACTTTCGTTTCCGTGCGATGGTCGTTTACCATCGTGTACGGCTGAAAGACGTACGAGCGAATCTGGCTGCCCCACTCGATTTTTTTCTTCTGCGATTCGAGCTTGTTGCGTTCGGCCTCTTGAATCTCTTGCTCCAGCTGGTAGACTCGGCTCTTTAGCATGGTCATCGCGCGCTCGCGGTTCTGCAACTGGCTCCGCTCCTCAGTGCACTCGGCGGCTACACGGACCTCCTCCCCATTGGAGAGGATGCCATTCCAGACGTACCGTACGCCAGTATCCAGCTTGTTCACGTTCTGCCCTCCTTTTCCGCCAGATCGGAAGGTTTGCAATTCCAGCTCTCCCGTACTCAGATCGACTTCGATGGAGTCGTCGATTTCCGGATACACGAACACACTGCAAAAAGAGGTGTGGCGTCGTCCACCGGAATCGAAGGGTGAGATGCGCACGAGACGGTGCACACCGGCTTCGGCTTTGAGATAGCCGTACGCATGGGGGCCTTCGACTCTAAGCGACGCACTTTTGATACCGGCCACCTCGCCTGACTGGTACTCCAGCATCTCGGTCACGTACCCCTCACTTTCTGCCCACCGGCTATACATCCGAAGCAGCATTTCAGCCCAGTCCTGGCTTTCTGTACCGCCAGCGCCGGGGTTAAAGGTGAGGATGGCATCGCGATGGTCATCGGGACCGCTGAGCATACTCTTAAGCTCCAGCTTGTCGACCAACTTTTCCAGGGCTCGCGCGGTCTGGCGCAGGTCCTGATCCAGGTCGGCGTCGTCTTCCTCTTCGGCTAAAAGCTGCAGCGTTTCCAGGTCATCCACGTACTCTTGGATCTGCGCCCAGGCATCCAGCCATTCCTGTTCCCGCGCGATCTGGATTTCGACGTCGCGGGCCTCCTCGGGGTTGTCCCAGAACGTCGGGTCCAACCGCTTGGCGCTCAGCTCAGCAACAGTTTCCTCGCGTTGAGGGATGTCAAAGATAGCCTCCGAGCGCTTTGGCGCGCTCGATAAGGGCCTTCAGGTCGTCTTGGAAAGCCATACTGGAGTAAATAAGATCATCACAAAAAACGGGACGCCGCTACGGCAGGCAGTCGCCAGATGTTTCGGCACACCGTCACGCTACCGCCGTCGACTCCTGGTGCCGGGTAGCGAAGCGCGTAATGCGCGTTACAGCTTCCTCCACGTTCTCCAGCGAGGTCGCGTAGGCGCACCGGACGTACCCTTCGCCGCTGGCCCCGAAGGCCGGGCCGGGCACTACAGCCACGTGCTCTTCTTGCAGCAGTTCTTGGGCAAAGTCTTCGGACGAGAGCCCGGTCGAGCGAATGTCTGGGAAGCAGTAAAAGGCGCCTTCCGGCTCAAACGTCGGAAGCCCGGCCGCGCGGAGCCCGTCGACGAGGGTCCGGCGGCGGGCGTCATACGCCTGCCGCATCTCCTCCACGTCGCTCTCGCACGATTTCAGCGCTTCGGCGGCGCCAATCTGGGCGAGGGTAGGCGCACTCATCACCATGTACTGATGCACCTTATACATGGCGCGGTAGAGGGGCTCCGGGGCGCAAACGTAGCCAACCCGCCAGCCTGTCATCGCGTAATTTTTCGAAAACCCACCCAGCAATACCGTGCGCTCGCGTAGCGCGTCGATCGACGGCAAGCAGGTGTGCCCATTTTCGTAGGCTTCGCCATAAATCAGCCGGTCGTAGATCTCGTCCGAGATCACCAGGAGGTCATGCTTCACGACCACCTCCGCAATCTCCTCCAGCGTCTCCCGTCGCAGCACAGCGCCTGTCGGGTTATTCGGGTACGACAGAAACAGCACCTTCGACTGCGGACTGATGTGTCGCTCGATGTCTTCGGCCGTCACCTGAAAGTCGTGCTCCACCGACGTGGGCACATAGGTTACCGTGGCATCCGCAAACACGGCGGTGGGGCCGTACGACACGAAGCAGGGTTCTGGGATCAGGATCTCATCGCCCGGATTGAGGAGCGCCAGCATCGCCAGTTGCATGGCCTCGCTCACCCCAACCGTCACCAGGATTTCCTTCTCCGGATCGTACGAGACCTTGTAGAGATCGGCCAACTGCCCGCTAATACGGTCGCGCAGTTCTTGCAGTCCAGCGTTCGACGTGTAACTCGTTTTGCCCGAGCGCAGGCCTTCGATCCCGGCCTGTATGATCGGCTCGGGCGATACGAAGTCGGGCTCACCGATCCCGAGCGAGATTACATCGTCCATGGTAGCGGCAATCTCGAAGAAACGACGGATACCACTCGGGGGAACCGACTGAACGCGCTTGGCGACGCGGTCAGCCAGCCCGTTGGGGGTGCTGGACATGGGCACACAGGGATGAATTCAGGGCGAAAGAAAAAAGCACGCCTGGGAATCTTCGGCGGCACAGGCGTAGACGCAGCGGCTACCTGATAGGTCCCGTTCCGTGAGGGTCCTACCGGTTGACGAGCGCACGTGAATAGCCTATGTTTCCCTTCGGCCCTCTGCATACATGGCCCGTCCCCCCTTGCTCACCAAAACCTGTGCTCCGCGCTATGGCTGACACGTTTGAAAACTACATCGACGGTACCTGGCAACCGGCTGCTTCTGGCGCCACGTTCGAAAATCGTAATCCAGCGCAGCAAAGCGACCTGATTGGGCACTTCCCTGCGTCCGCGGCTCCGGATGTGGATGCTGCCGCTGTGGCTGCCCGCGCCGCACTTCCCGCCTGGCGTCGGATGCCGGCTCCTGAGCGTGGCCTGTTGCTGAAGAAGGCAGGCGATATCCTTACTGCCGGAAAAAACGAACTGGCCCGCGCGATGACCCGCGAGATGGGCAAGCCCTTCTTCGAGACGAAAGGCGACGTGCAGGAAGCCATCGACACGGCCTACTATGCGGCGTCCGAGACGCGCCGGCTGTTTGGCCATACGGTCCCCAGCGAGCTTCCGGAAAAGATGAACATGACCATCCGCCGGCCCGTCGGTGTGTGTGCGATGATTACGGCGTGGAATTTCCCGGTGGCGGTGCCCAGTTGGAAGATTCTCCCAGCGCTCGCGGCGGGCAATACGGTTATCTTTAAACCCAGCGAAGAAGCTCCGCATAGCGGGATGTTGTTCGTGGAGATGCTGCTGGAAGCTGGGATCCCAGACGGCGTCATAAACCTTGTGCAGGGCGCGGACGCTGCAGGCAAAGCTATCGTGGAGCATCCAGAGGTGGATGCTGTGGCGTTTACTGGCTCCTCAGAGGTCGGCAGCCAGATTGCCTCCACCTGCGGCCGGCTCCACAAGCGGGTGTCGCTGGAAATGGGTGGCAAGAACCCGATGATTGTGATGGAAGACGCCAACCTGGACCTCGCCATGGAGGGCGTCATCTGGGGCGCCTACGGCACGACGGGCCAGCGCTGTACCGCGACCAGCCGACTGATCGTGCATGAGGACGTGCATGACGCGCTCGTCGAGCGCATCACGCAGGAAGCAGCCGAGCTCACGCTTGGCGACGGTAACACGTCGAGCACGGATGTTGGCCCGCTGATCAACCAGCAGGCGCTTGACAAGGTGGAGTCCTATATCGCTATCGGCAAAGACGAAGGCGCGACACTTCACTTTGGCGGCCAGCGGGCGACCGGAGATGACCTGCATGATGGGTTTTTCTTTGAGCCGACGCTCTTTACGGATGTGACGCCGGAAATGCGTATTCACCAGGAGGAAATCTTTGGCCCCGTGCTGTCTGTGGTACGCATTTCGTCGTTTGAAGAAGCACTTGAGGTGGCCAACAACACCCCCTACGGCCTTTCTTCCAGTATGTACACCGAAAATGTAGCCCGTGCATTTCAAGCGATGCATGAACTGGAAGCCGGCATTACCTACATCAACGGCCCTACGATTGGTGCGGAGGCGCACATGCCGTTTGGTGGAGTAAAAGCCACCGGGAATGGCCACCGGGAAGGCGGCTGGGAAGTGTTCGACTTCTATACCGAGACGAAGACCGTGTACGTCGACTACTCGGGCACGCTGCAGAAGGCGCAGATCGATAATCCGATTGAGGAGTGAGCTAAGAGAGGAGCGCTGCACCGCCGCGCTCATGTGCCATCAGTGGCCTCGGCGTGCGCGGCGAGGCGATGCCGGCGTGTACGCGCTCTTGGATTACGCGTCCGGGCCAGCCGCGACGGCTTAGGTACGACCCCCTCGGATTTGCGCACTCGGATTTGTGCACTCGGATTTGCGCCATCCTCCGTTGCCACAGCACGAAAAATCCGTAGGGGATTCCCCCACGCTGCGACGTAGGCTCCCCCGACATTCCGAGGCACCAACGACCTGTCGGCCGGAGCCCCGGTAACGGCGTAGACTGTTATTTACGCTGCCATTGACTATCAGTTATGAGGTCGGCCATGAGTGCTCCCTTCGCCGTCCCACTTCCGGCTACAATGGACCCGTCCCTGATCGACCGGTATGGGACGCCGATGCCCCGCTACACGAGTTATCCGACCGCTCCGCATTTTACCGACGCATTCGATGGTCAGGCATATCTGAATGCGCATCGCCGGTCGATGCACCGCGCCGCACCGCTGGGCCTCTACCTGCATCTCCCCTTTTGCCGATCGCTGTGCGCGTATTGCGCCTGCCACCGGAAGATCACAACCTCACGAGAGACCATTACCACGTACCTCCGGTACCTGACAAAGGAACTCTCCCATGTGGGGCGATGGGTAGGGCGCCCCGTCGAGCGTGTTCACTGGGGCGGCGGCACGCCGACGTATTTATCTGCGGCGGAAGTACGGCAACTCATGGAGACGATCCGGCAGCATTTCGATGTCCATCCTTCCGCGCAGCTGAACATCGAGGCCGACCCGCGCGAGCTCAGCCGTCCCTACCTGGATGCGCTTGTGGACGTTGGCTTTCAGCGGATGAGCCTTGGGGTACAAGCGTTTGATCCGAAGGTGCAGCAAACCATTGGCCGAGTGCAGCCGGCCGAACTGGTGGCGCGCGTGGTTGCGGATGCCCGGGCCGCCGGCATGAACCGGCTCAACTTTGATCTGATTTACGGCCTGCCGCATCAGACCGAGGACACCGTGGCGGCCACGCTCAAGGAGGTAGCCCTCTTGCAGCCTGATAGCCTGTCGGTGTTTGGCTATGCGCACGTACCCTGGATGATGAAGAACCAGCGCCTGATTCCTGCAGATGCCCTTCCCGATCCGCAGGAGCGTGTGCGCCTCTTCCTGGCAATCGCGCGAGGGCTACAGGCGCAGGGGTATGTACCCATCGGGATGGACCACTTCGCTCGCCCCGACCACCCTCTGACGCGCGCACTCAATACGGGGGCCATCCACCGGAACTTCCAGGGATACACGCTTCACCCCTCCATGGAAGTGCTCGGGTTCGGCGTGTCGGCGATCAGTCAGTTCCACGACGCCTACGCGCAACATGCGAAAGGCTTTCGAGACTACTATACGCGCCTCGATGCCGGCGAGGTGCCCACCGTGCGGGGCCGTCGCCTCACGCCAGACGACCGGCGGCGCCGCTTTATCATCAATCGGCTGATGTGCGAGATGCAGGTCGCTAAGGACGACGTGTCCCCCGCTCTGCCTCAAGCATTCGATACCCACTTCTCGGACGCGCTTCAGCGGTTACGCCCCATGGAGGCGGACGGATTGGTGGAGGTAACGGACACGCACATTCGCGCGACTCCCACGGGACGCGTGCTCATCCGCCCCATTGCTGCGGCGTTTGATGCGTACCTACACCCACTGAAAGAGGAGCGGAGACGTTCGGCTGGGTCTGTAGCAGAGCGCCGGCACGCCGCTGCCGTGTAGCCTACCGCCGGTACGCCTGAGGGGGGCGGTAGGTACGACCGTCCTGAGCGAGACGTAACCGAAACGCTGAGCCACTGATCAAATGACCAGTAGGCTAAAAGAGGCCGTTGAGGCGAGGGCCACGGCGAATCTATCGTGGGAAACCTCCGGCGCGAGCACAAGCCGCCGTGGCACGACCACGAGGTCCGCCCCGAGGCCACTGGCCGCACGAAGGACAGCTTCCACCCAGGTCGCCCGTGCTGAGGGGTCCAGACTTACGGCTTCCTTCACGGCAACACCCTCTTCGTGCGCATCAGCGCTCGCAGTTCTCGCCTGTGGTGGGCCGAGCACGACCGACTGCAGGGCAGCTTCCAGATTGCCCGCGAGCACGCGGCTCATCCGTAGAACGGGCGACGGATGGACCATCGCAGGCGCGGTTTGCACCGCGACGATAGTCTGGATGCGCTCCGCCATGCTGCCCGTGGATGGCACAACCAGGGCAGGACCCACAGGCTGCAATAAGAGCTGCTTCGTCACACTCCCCAGGGGGTGCTGCGCTACTCCGGAGGCCCCATGACTCCCCAGCGCGAGCAGGGTGGACGGACGGTTGCGTACGGCCTCCAGCATGCCCTTCGCTGGATCGGAGGAAACGACAACGGCACGGCTCAGCCGCACCTGTCCGCGCCCGGCAAAACCATAGGCATAAGCCATGCGCAGGTGCTCAAGGCGTGAGCGAGCATGCCCCTCTTTGATCTCCACGGTGCCAGGCCCCGTGCGCGACTCCGTCAGCACGTGCACGAGCTCTACGTCAGCTCGGCAAGACTCGGCCAGCTCCAACACCCGAGGAAGCACGCGGGCGGAAGCCTCCGAAAAGTCGGTGCCGTAGACGATGCGGGCTGGAGGGATATATGCTACAGCAGAATCGGGCGTCATGAGGGCCGGAGGGGGCAAGCAGGGGCCAATAGCAGCGCCGGGCGACGCTACTATGACCTAAGGTACCGCCTCAGCTTCCGATCATCCATCCGGCAGACAGGGCAACCGCTCGTCCGGAACGGTGCCATACTGTCTGTAAGGCGAATCCCCACAGCGGACGTCCGCGTGGCCTCCAGCGCTTAGGGGGAGCTCTCGCTTTGGACCCACTGTACCGCGTGCTGCATCAGCTCAGTGGCTGAGGAGAGGTGCATCTTTTCTTTGATCCGCGCGCGGTAGGATTCCACCGTCTTTGTGGCCAGGTGAAGCCGCTCGGCGATATCACGCGTGCCGACGCCCTGCCCGATCAGCTCAAACACCTCCAACTCCCGGTCACTCAGCAACTCCAGCGGCGACTCCTTCATCAGGCTGTTGCCGGTGGCCATGCTCATCAGCAACCGCTCGTTGATCTCCTGACTCACATAGATCCCGCCCCCGAGCACCCGCCGTGCTGCCTCCACGATTACATCAGAAGCCTCGAGCTTCATCACGTAACCCTTGGCGCCGGCACGGATGGAGCGTTCGGCGTAAAGGGTCTCGTCGTGGCGCGAGACCACCAGCGCGCGCACCTCTGGATGCAGCGCCTCCAGATGTTTGACGAGTTCCAGCCCGCTCATGCCTGGCAAGGAGATATCGATGATGGCCAAATCGATCGGGTCCTTTTCCTCAATAAGCGAAAGCGCACGCTCTGCGCTATCCGTTTGGCTTACGATGGTGAAGTCGGGCTCAGCGCCGAGCGTCATGGCCAGGCCTTTACGCATGAGCGGATGGTCGTCTACCAGAAGAATGCGGTGCATGGGCGGATCGGAGGTTAACGGTGGAATTTAAAGCGAGGGAAGGACCTCTGCCCGGGCACATCATTGCATAGGACAGCCCGGCGAGGAAGCATCCGAGGGGCGCCCCTCATCAGTTTCCTTGCCGTAGCCGGACGCTGCAGAGCGCCGGCGATGCGTTCGCGTACAGGTCACGACCGCGCCCTCTCCTTCCACGCCTTGAATGTCGAGGGTCGCACCGATGATGCGTGCCCGGTGGTTCATTATACGAATTCCCATGCCGCGTTTCATCTCCCCGTCTTCGTGCAACGCTACGGGGGTCACACGCTCCTCTGCGAAGCCCCGCCCATTGTCTCGCACGCGGAGGCGTACCTGCCGTGGGGATACCCGCAGGAGGATATCTACCTGTGAGGCCTTGCCATGCCGGACTGCATTAGAGAGCGACTCCTGCGCAATGCGGTATAGGTGAGTGGCCACATCGGCATCCCCGACCGTAGCCTCACCGGTGTGCTCAAAGGAGCAGTCGATGCCGAAGAGCCGCTCCGCCTGCGCGGCCAGGCGCTGCAGCGCACCCGTTAGTCCTCCCATCTCCAGTTCCACGGGCACCAACCCCCGAGCCAGACCGCGGGCGTAGGCATCGGCCTCTTTGATAAGGTCCGTGATTTCCTGCATCTGCTCCGCCTGGGCGTGGTCCTCCCGAGCCAGCGACTTGGCCACGCTCTGACTGATAAGGCCCAGGCCGGTGAGCATTTGCCCCAGTCCATCGTGCATATCCTGGCCGATGCGGCGGCGCTCCCGGTCGCTGGCCTGCAGGACCTCTCGCTCCAGCGCCCGGCGCTCGGTAATATCACGGATGATGCCGGTAAATATCCGTCGGCCGTCGAGTTCAACCTCACTGACCGCCAGATCCATGGGGAACGTGGACCCATCGTTGCGCCGGCCGTGCACCTCGCGCCCAATGCCGATAATGCGCTTCTTTCCGGTGGTGAGATAGTTTTCGATGTAATCGTCATGCTCTGCCTGGTAGGGTTCCGGCATCAGCATCTTGACGTTTCGCTGTAGGACCTCCGATTCGTCATAACCGAAAATCCGCTCTGCAGCCGCATTGAACGACTGGATCGCCCCCGCCGCATCGATAGTGACAATGGCATCGACCGTGGTGTTGAGGATAGCCCGAGCTTTGGCGTCCGTCAACTCAAGCGTTCGCTTTACCCCTCGGAGTTCAAAGAACCCACCCAGCAGACGGCTGAGGTGGTCTACAAATTGCTCCTGCGAGGGGTGCAGAGATTGGGTGAGGTACAACATCAGGACACCTGCTTCATCGCCGATGGGCACGTGGTGCACCAGGGCTGGCTTCTCGTCAGCCACCTCCTCCCCCGCGGTTACCACGCGCTGTTGCTGTCCTCCATCACGGCGCGTGATGACGCATCTGCGCAGCGGTAGGACGTCCTGTAGCGTATGGACCACCGTACGGAACCAGTCATCTGAGGCCAACCGCCTCAAACCGTCCTGCACCAGTTCCAGGAGCAGCCCCTGCAACCGCTCCTGCGGCCCTGTTCGGCCAGGGCCGGCCGGCGGGTCTGTAAGCGTGTCAACCAGATCCTCTTCCAGCGCCTCGGGCGGCAGCGTGGCATCCCAGCCCTCTTCGGTTGATGCTGCCGCTCCCACGCAAACGAGCCGTGCGTGGGGGTACGACGCTCGCAGCCTGGCTGCTGAGGGTGCATGGGCGGCCTCACCGGGAGGCGGTGCGATCGCGATAACAGCAGCTGCCGCGGTTTCCTCCTTTCCACCCGTACCATTCAGCGGCATCGCATCCGGAGACCCAACAAACACGGTACTGCCTGGACGTCTGGCAAGCGCGCGCACTACCTGGTCGCGGACAGCCGAAGGAGGAGCAATGACGTGGTACGTAGCCATAAAAGCTAAACAACAGACGAAGGTGCATAACCCGTGTATACCAGAGAGGCGTACACCCCGGGGATGCGTAGTGTATCGCTACAAGCCTCAGGTGCTGCTATCCTACGTACGAGCGAACACGGCTACAGGCTCCATGCCAACCGCATCCGGGAGGGGCCACACAATGTTTAACGACAATTCGTGGTTACTCAGGGCCATCCTTCGTACTGTATCACTCCCGCGTTTTGAACCGAATGCCCTTTGTCTATGCTCGCCGTCACCCTGAAGTGGATCTTCGTCGTTTTGCACATCATCACCGCAGCCGCGTGGTTCGGGCTCGGGCTTATCATTGCGCGCCATGGCAAGGCAGCGCTCTCCGCTGACGCCTCAGCGCGCGCCGCCATACTCTCGCTGGGCAGCCGTATCGTACGGATCATGTCCATCATGATTGTACTGACGCTGGTGTTCTCCTGGGGCTCGTTCTTCGCCGGCGGCGCCTTTCCTGCCTATCCCCCACAGTATCACATCAGCTTTACGCTGATTGTCGTGCTTGTGGCCATTCATTTCTTTCTGATACGGTCGCCATGGAACCGCCTCTCGGCGGCCCTGACTGACGGCGCGGCCGAGGCCTCCTCCCATGCCAAGCGGATCAGCATAGGCGTAGGCAGTGGACACCTGCTCTGGCTGGTGATCCTGGTGCTGATGTTCTGGACGGAGCTGAGCGGTGCGCTGGGCCTCGTGTAACCACTGATGCCCGCTACAGCGCAAGGGGCTGCGCGCTGTGCGGCTACTCCAGGTACACCCGGGGCTCCTGGTCTGCTACGTGGGCCACCACTTCAAAGTGATTCATAATGGGGGATGCCTTGACCTTCGTCATCAGGATCTCCTCCACCTGGAATAGTCCGGTGATATCATCCATGTAGATGGTAAGCCGCACGCACTTTTGCTTGCCCTCCTCAACCGTGATGCGCTGAACGGAGCTGGCAGAGTAGCGGTGCATGTCGCCCACGGCCGGGTCATTATCTACAAGCTGCGGGATGCGGGCTCGTCCACGGGCCAGGTCGGTACCATCTCCAACCAACACCGCTCCGGCTTCTACGGAGTGGACCCGTTCGTTCGCCATGTGTCCCACGATACCCTCATGCACAGTGCTACGGATGGCGTGGCGCAAGGGGTTGTCGGCACCGTAGATCCGCTCGAGGTGGCGCTTGATGATGCCGTCGCTCAACTGGATGGAGTGCCATTCGTGGTTTTCCCGCCGGACGCTCATGCCCGTGTCATGGAGAAACGCCGCCAGCGCAACGGCCACCTGTGCATCTTCATAGGAGCCCACGCCTTCATATTCCAGTGAGGGCTGAAAGCCGTCGTTGCGGAGGAGCCGCATGATTTGCAGCGAGTGGTACGTCACGATGCGCGCATGCACCGGCCCATGGTCGTTGTAGCCCAGCCGTTTAATGGACACCACGTTGCCGTAGGCCTGCAAGGCATGGGCTTCGTCATCATAGAGAAGGGCCTGCAGGAGCTCATGCACACGTCCACTGGATTCCTCTAACAGACGAGTGTCATATTCTTTTTGCGGCGTTCGGGCATGCTTCCAGTTTGTAGTCGTCAGTGGTGTCGCTTCGGTCATGTGTTATCAGCGTATGGTGGGAGATGGTGAGCCTGTGGGGTCGTCTTTAATGAAGCTACGCCGCATGGGAAGGCCCTCCAGTGAGTAGAGCCCCACAGAATACAAACGGGCGATAGCCCGAAAGCTATCGCCCGTGGTGTTCCAGTGCTGTCGTAGAAGCGGCTTGCGCCACGTACGCATCCGAGCACGTTAGTGCCGTTATGACGTTTTCTCTTCCGTGTCGTCGGTATCATCGGACGCGGCTTCCTCAGCGCTGGCATCAGTTGGTGCCTCTGCGGCCTCATCAGCCACTGGCTCCTCGTCTACTACTTCTGCCTCAGCCACTTCGGCGGCTTCTGCTGCCTCCATTTGCTGTTTGAGGTCAGCGAGACCGCTGAGCTCGCCCAGGGTGGTCGGACCACCCGAGCGGCTGCCGCTGCGGGGTTCGGCCTTCTTCTGGTAGTCTTGAACCTCGCGCTGGCGCTCTTGCCGTTCCTGACGGCGCTCGCGCTCCTCTTCTCGGCGCTTGGCGTACTCCTCGGCGCGTTCAGAGGCGGTTTCGCTGAGGATGATCTCTTTCTCATCCTTGTCGAAGCGAATGACGCGGAGCTCCAGCTCTTGGCCTTCGTGGTAGTGCGACTGGAAGTTCTGCGGGCCGTTCTTGAGCTCGCTGCCCGGCACGAACGCTTCGGCGCCCAGCGGCAGCTCGACGATGAGCCCCTTGTTCTCGACGCGGGTGACTTCCACCTCGTGGTCGCTGCCTTCGGCGTAAGCCTCGGCGAACTGATCCCACGGGTTGGTGGACACCTGCTTGTGCCCGAGCGATACGCGCTCGCGGTCTTCGTCGATGTTCAGGATCACGACGTCCATCTCCTGCCCTTTCTGGGCCACTTCGCTGGGATGGCGAATTTTCTTCGTCCAGGAGAGGTCGCTAATGTGGACCAGCCCGTCGATGCCCGGCTCGATCTGCACGAAAACACCGAAGTTGGTGATGTTGCGCACCGTGCCGCGCAGGACTGTGCCCGGAGGGTAGCGGTCGGAAAGACCCACCCACGGATTGTCCTCCAGCTGCTTCATACCGAGGGAAATCTTCTTGCCCTCGTGGTCGATGTTGAGAATCTTGACGTTGACCAGCTGGCCAAGCGAAACCTTCTGGCTGGGATGACGGATGTGGTCCGTCCAGCTCATTTCGGAGATGTGAACCAGCCCTTCGATTCCTTTCTCCAGCTCCACGAAGGCGCCGTAATCGGTGATCGAGACCACCTTGCCTTCGACGGTGTCGCCCTGCTCGAACTTCTCATCGATGTTCTCCCAGGGGTGCGGCTGCAGTTGCTTCAAGCCGAGGGAGATGCGCTGGCGCTCTTTGTCATAGTCGAGCACCACCACCTTGATCTTCTCATCAAGATCCACCAGTTCGGAGGGATGCGAGACGCGTCCCCACGAAAGGTCGGTGATGTGCAGCAGGCCGTCCACGCCGCCCAGGTCGATGAAGACCCCGAAGTCGACGATGTTCTTGACTGTGCCTTCCAGTACCTGCCCCACTTCCATGGACGACAGAATCTTGTCGCGCTGCGCTTCCAGTTCTTTCTGGATAAGCGCCTTATGGGAGATGACGACATTTTCGTTGGAGGGGTTGATCTTGACGATCTTAAACTCCATCCGCTTCTCCAGATACGCGTCGAAGTCACGCACCGGGCGGACGTCGATCTGCGATCCGGGGAGGAAGGCTTCAAGGCCGTCGATGAGGTCCACGATCATGCCGCCCTTAATCCGGCGGATGATAGTACCTTCGACGATTTCGCCATTCTCGTACGCTTCCTCCACTTTCTGCCAGCGGCGCACACTGTCGGCCTTCTCCTTCGAGAGGACCAGCTGTCCGTGGCGGTCTTCGATGCGCTCCAGGAAAACGTCGACTTCTTGGCCCGGCACCAGCTTGGCGTCTTCGCCAAACTCGTTCCGCGGCACCACGCCGTCGCTCTTAAAGCCAATGTCAATGACGATATCTTTCTCGCCAACGCTCACGATGCGCCCGGTGACGATTTCTTGCTCCGTGACGTCGGTCAACGTCTGGTCGATGAGCGACATCAGCTGATCGTAGTCAGCGGATGACTGCTCCGCGGCCTCGTCGGCCTCCAGCTCGTCGAGCGTGATAACGCGGCCGACAATCTTGCCGCTGAAGCCCACGCCGTCGCGCTCAAATGTCGTTTCGCTGGCCTCGTCAAGCGAGGTTACGAGGTCGCGGCGCCCGGCAATGACGATTTCGTCGGGGTTGGCGGAGGGGATGTCCGCGTGGTCGGTGACGCCAGAGACGGCTTCTTCGAGGATGGAGCGGACGTCAAGCGGATCGGGATGCTCTTCCTCTTCTTCCTCCGCTTCGGCGGTTGCAACTTCCGCACCGCCCTCGTCCGTATCTTCGGCCGCTGGGGTGTCTTCGGCATCAGGCTCAGGCGCCGCCTCATCGGACGGAGCTTCGCCGGCCTCGGCCGCTTCCTGCGCGCGGCGCTCCTTAGCCTTTTTCATCATTTCCTCAACCTCGGTGGTCGGCGTCTCGGCCGTTTCCACCGCTTCGGCGTCGTCGGTACCTTCTTCGGTTACCGCGTCTTTTACGGTCTGCTGTTGGTCTTCTGCCATACAATTTGGAGTGGTTTCGCCGAAAAACAACCACACCGACAATGGCGTCGTTCGTTTTCCGACAGGCGATTAGCGTCAGCTTCAAGCGCCACTCGCCATCTGATTAAATGGTGTCGAGTTTGAATGACGGCCAAGAAGGAAGCTCCCGACGATACGACGGCTTCTTGGCGTGTCAAGCGGAATAGAGTAGTATGCCCGGGCTGAGCAGGCGTTCCGTGATGGCTGCAGTGCTATGCTGCGTTAGATGCGTTGCGCGCCAAGTCAACGATCGCTTGCACCTGCTCTTCCACACTAAGATGGGTGGTGTCGACCACCACCGCATCGTCGGCCTGACGGAGCGGCGCCACGGATCGCTCGCGGTCGGCTCGGTCGCGCGCTTCCACCTCTCGCCGCACAGCAGGCAGCGAGGCGTCTTGTCCTTTTTGTTGCAGCTCCTGCTGGCGGCGGCGCGCCCGTTCTTCCAGATCGGCCGTCAAAAACACCTTCACGGGCGCATCCGGGAAGACGACCGTGCCGATGTCGCGCCCATCTACCACGACGCCGGGCTCAGCGGCGTGGCCAATCTCGCGCTGTAGAGCAACCATTTTGTCGCGGATGTCCGCCCGCGCACTGATCCGGCTGGCCATTGTGCCGACCTCGGGCTGGCGAATCGCCTCACTTACATCCTCCCCATCCAGAAAAATCCGCATCTCGCCATCGCCGGCGTAGGCCACGTCCACCTCCGTCTCCTTCAGCACCTGCGCGACGGGCTCGTCCCATCCCTCCTCCGCGTAGCGCAGCGCGGCCAAGGCGAGGGTGCGGTACATCGCCCCGGTGTCCAGGTAGATGTATCCGAGATGGTCAGCGATGGCGCGTGCCGTCGTGCTTTTGCCCGAAGCCGCGGGCCCGTCAATGGCTATAATCACAGAGCGTGTGGGGAAAGATAGAATTAAAGTGTTAAGGCGTACCGACGTCTCGGCTCACAATGGTGATGTCATTCGGGTAACGGATCGGCCCGATCGGGGTATCGATTGAGGGACGTGCGCGGAGCTGAATGCGACTGGATGCGCCCTCAGCCCCTGCTACAGCGAGTGCCAGTTCCACAAGGTCCCGCGCACTACGCTCGAAAAAGTTCAGTAAGTCCAGTTCCATGCGCAGGGGCACGTCAACAACTTCACCGGCAGGTAGCCGCACCGTTTCGTTGAAGGTGCCGGCAATGGTTTCGCGCTCGTCCAGCAGCAGCGTCCAGTCGAAGGCCACCATGCGCGCCTGCCGCTGGTTTTCTTCCGGGTTGTTGGCACTCACGTGCACAGTAAATTGAAAGGGCATCTCATTCTGTGAGACAGCCCTGCCCACGCGCAGTAGATCCGAGCCCGTGAGATCGTTGTACGAACGGACGCGTTCTATATCAATTCCAGCGAGTTGTGCGCCCGAAACACGGTCCAGCGCGAAGTCAACCTGCCGCAGCGAGCTAATCTCCCGCAGCGACTGGCACCCCGTGAGCGCCGAAAGCAGCAGTACAGCCACCAACACAATGGCAAGGTGGTGGAAGGGGGACGTGGCTGTGGCGTGCATGGATCTACCCTCTGTTCGTGGACGTCTGTTGAGGCGCGTTATCGTTACTACACGGCATATCCGCTATACCACGCCTCATGCGTAAACTCCGGCTGGAAGAAATACCGCGCGCAGCTCCCGATCAAGTGGAAACCGGCCCCCGGCACCCGATTTCGGTAGTTGTTGACAATGTACGGTCTATTTATAATGTCGGGTCGATCTTCCGCACCTCCGATGCCGCCCTGGTGGAGCATGTGCACCTGACGGGTTACACCGGTACCCCGGAGCACCGGGGCCTGCGCAAGACGGCACTGGGGGCTGAGAAAACGGTTCCCTGGTCGCACCATGCCGACCCGGCCGACGCCATCGCGCACCTCCGCGCCACCGGGCATACCATCGCGGCGCTTGAGATTACCGATGACCCGGTGTCCCCTTCCGCGGTGCCGGCGGAGGCGTTTCCACTGGGCCTTATTGTAGGCAACGAGGTAGACGGTGTACGCTCCGCCTTGGTTCAGCAGGCCGATCTCGCGCTGGAGCTCCCCCAGTTTGGTGTGAAGCACTCGCTGAATGTGGCGGTCGCTTACGGCATTGCCATTTACGACCTCGTGCGCAGGTACCGGGCAGTGATGGATACCACCACGCACTCCTTACCTCCGGCCCCACGATCCGTCCCCGACTGATGGGAGCCAGCCGCGCGGATCAGCATGGGCCCGCCTTCGTCCAATCTTACACTCGACAACCAACGCTTACCGTCTTGTCTATGGCTGACGCACCGGCAACGCCCCTGAACCTTGCGGAGCACTTCCCTCCCACCCCTACCTCGGAGTGGCACGCACGGGTTGCGCGCGATCTGGGAAGCCAGTCGTCGGCAGCAGACCTACACTGGGCACCTGCTGAAGGGGTTACGTTGCGGCCGTTCTACCGCACGGAAGATCTTGACCAGCGACGGCCGCCCCTGAACCGCCGGTCCCGGGCCTGGACTGTTGTGCAACCGTTGGATGCCCCTATCACGACTGCCACAGTGGAGGAGGCGCGCACGGGGGGCGCTGAGGCACTGGCGTTAACGGGTCGCGTGTCTGCAGACCAACTGACCGGGATGCCGGCGCTGACGACTGCAGCGTGGGATGACCTTTTGCAATCCGCACAGGGCATGCGGCTCCACCTCCGCCTGGAGGACCCCGAGGCGCGCACGGTGGCCGCGCTTCGTGAGCGTCTGCAAACGCACCCCTCTGCGCCTGCTGGCCTCCTGCTCGCAGACCCAATGGCGGCCTGGGCAGTAGCCGGTGCCGGCGATGTGGATACCGGCATGCAGCGCTTGATGGCATCCGTGGCTGATGCGCAGGCGCCAAACGTGCGTCTGCTCGGTGTAGATGCCACCATGGTAGGCGAAGCTGGTGGGTCTGCCGTGCACCAGATCGGCTATGCACTGGCCGGCGTGAGCGAGTACCTGGCCGCGGCCCATAGCGAAGGGATCGACCCCGGCGCTGCGGCAAACCATCTCCACCTCCGCACCACAGTCGGCACCTCTTACCCCCTGGAAGTGGGCAGCCTTCGTGCCCTGCGCCTGCTGCTGCCCGATGTGCTTTCGGCCTACGATGCGCCGGAAGCGGTTCCTCCGCTCGTGGCTTCCGTCGCCGAGCGGCCCCTTACTGCCTATGCGCCCTACACCAATATGCTGCGAGGCACGACGGCAGCCGCAGCCGCCATCGTGGGGGGCTGCGATGCGCTGATCGTGCAGCCGTACGACGCGCTCAATCCCGAAGCCGATGCCCTCGGCCGTCGCATTGCGCGCAATACGCAGCTTATCCTGAGGCTGGAATCGCACCTGGGCTTTGTGGAGGATCCCGCCGCTGGTTCCCACTACCTGGAGACGCTAACGCAGCAACTCGCCGAAGCCGCATGGGCCTTTTTCCAGGACATTGAGGCCGCCGGCGGCCTCCGTGCGGCCTTACGGAATGGGCTCATCCAAGATGCCGTCGCCACCCATGCCAGCCAGCAGGCGCAGGAGGTAGACGAGCGAGAGCGCATCCTGGTGGGCGCGACGCACTATCCCGACATGAACGAGACCCGCGCCGTGCCGCCTGCGGCACCTGCAGAGGCCGCGTCCCATCCCCTGCCCGATGACGTACCGCGGCCGTCCGAGGCAGCCGACGAAATACGCACACTGGTTCGGTCGCGGCTCGCCGCAGACGTGGAGCAGTTGCGCTACCGCACCGACCAGTATGCCGAGGCACACGGGCACCGCCCCAAGGCCGCCCTCCTACCCATCGGCCCCCGGGGCATGCGCGCGGCCCGCGCCACCTTTTCCCGTAACTACCTCGGCTGTGCGGGCCTCGCCATTCATGAGTCGACCGGGTACGCTGACGTAGAGGCTGGCCTGGATGCCGCCGAGCAAGCAGGCGCTGACCTCCTCGTGCTATGCTCCAGCGATGAGGCCTACCGTACGCTCGTGCCTGACCTGGCCGCTGCCCGTGACGCCCGGGGGCTTTCCCAGCCCATCGTCGTAGCCGGGTACCCGGCAGATGACGTCTCCGCCCTCCGCACCGCCGGCGCTGCAGCTTTCATCCACCGCCGCGCCCCACTCCTCGATACGCTGTCGCACCTGCAGTCCCTCCTCGGTATCTCCTGACCCTACCCGCCTACCCTCATGCGTCCGGATTTCAGCTCGCGCTCGCCCTCCTTCGATACACCCCGTCAGTCCTCGGATGAGGCGACGGGAGATGCGTGGTCTACCCCCGAGCACATCGAGGTGCCGCCCCGCCTCGGCCCTGAGGCGCTCAACGACGTCGATCATTTGGAATACGCGGCGGGACTGCCGCCGTATCTACGTGGGCCCTACAGTACGATGTACAACATCAAGCCGTGGACCATCCGGCAGTACGCTGGCTTCTCTACCGCCGAGGAGTCGAACGCGTTCTACCGAAAGGCCCTTGCTGAGGGGCAGCGTGGGCTCTCTGTCGCGTTTGACCTGGCCACCCACCGCGGCTACGACTCCGACCACGAGCGGGTAGCCGGCGACGTAGGCAAGGCCGGCGTGGCCATCGATACGGTTGAGGATATGAAGATTCTCTTCGACGGCATTCCGTTGGAGAAGATGTCCGTGTCGATGACGATGAACGGGGCGGTGCTTCCGGTCCTGGCCTTTTTCATTGTAGCGGGCGAAGAACAGGGCGTTGCGCCGGAGAAGCTCAGCGGCACCATACAGAACGACATCTTGAAGGAGTTCATGGTCCGCAACACCTACATCTACCCGCCCAAACCCAGCATGCGCATCGTGGGCGACATCTTCGCCTACTGCTCCGAGCACATGCCGCGGTTTAACTCCATCTCCATCAGCGGCTACCACATGCACGAAGCTGGGGCCACAGCCGATCTGGAGCTGGCCTACACGCTGGCCGACGGGCTGGAGTACCTCCGAACGGGCATGAACGCGGGCCTGGCGGTTGACGACTTTGCGCCGCGCCTGTCGTTTTTCTTCGCCATTGGCATGAACCACTTCATGGAGATTGCCAAGCTGCGCGCCGCCCGCCTGCTATGGGCGCGGATCGTGAAGCCCTTTGAGCCGAAGAATCCGAAGTCCATGGCGCTACGGATGCACTGCCAGACCTCCGGCTACAGCCTCACCGAGCAGGACCCCTTCAACAACGTCGTGCGCACCACCATAGAGGCACTGGCCGCAGCGTTTGGGCATACGCAGTCGCTCCATACGAACGCACTGGACGAAGCCATCGCCCTGCCGTCTGACTTCTCGGCGCGGATTGCACGCAACACCCAGCTCTACCTACAGGAGGAAACCGACATCACGCACGCGGTCGACCTCTGGGGCGGATCGTATTATGTGGAGTGGCTCACCGACCGGCTCATGCGACGGGCCTGGACGCTCATTCAGGAAGTCGAAGAAACGGGAGGCATGACGAAGGCCATTGAAGAAGGCCTTCCCAAGCAACGCATCGAGGAGGCCGCTGCCCGCAAACAGGCCCGCATCGACACAAAGCAGGAGACCATCGTTGGGATCAATCGGTACCGCCGGGATACGGAGGATGACCTCGATGTACTGGAGATCGACAACGAAGCCGTGCGCCGGAGTCAACTTCAGCGGCTGAAGCAGGTGAAGGCCTCCCGCAACGACGCTGACGTGAAATCTGCTCTCCGGGGCGTGCGCCATGCCGCGGAGCACGACGAGAACCTGCTGGCGGCTGCGGTGGAAGCGGCCCGCGCCCGCGCTACCCTTGGCGAAATTTCTGATGCGATGGAATCCGTCTTTGGCCGCTACGTGGCCACGACCCGCGTGATTTCAGGCGTCTACTCCTCCGAGGTAGCCAAAGATGACGCCTTTGCGACGGCCCAGGAACTGGCTGATACGTTTGCAGAAAAGGCCGGGCGGCGCCCCCGTATCCTCGTGGCAAAACTTGGCCAGGATGGCCACGACCGCGGGTCCAAAGTCATCGCCACCGCTTTTGCTGATCTGGGCTTCGATGTTGATGTCGGCCCACTTTTTCAGACGCCAAAGGAGGCCGCCCGCCAAGCGGTTGAAAACGACGTCCACATCCTTGGCGTGTCGAGTCTGGCTGGCGCCCACAAGAGCCTTGTGCCACGAGTTCTTGACGAGCTCAAGGCCTTCGGCCGTGAGGATATCCATGTGATCGTTGGCGGGGTCATTCCACCGGGCGATTACGATGACTTGTATGCGGCGGGGGTCACTGGCGTGTTCGGGCCGGGCACCGTCATTGCAGAAGCCGCTCAGCAACTTCTCCGGGTGCTGCTCGACGAAGTGGAGCCCAGCCCCGACCTGCAGCCTGCTACCTGATTCCCGCGCCGCCTTTCCCTGCGCAGCCCCCGCCCTCGCATGCCCACCTCTGGCTCGTCGCCTTCCGACGATACCGCAACGCCCGAACGCCCCGATTCCGACGCACAGTTACCCCATAGCTCCGCTCGGCGTGAGTCGCGGAGTGCAGGCAAGGCGCCGTCCATCAACCCCGATCTGCAGGCGCGGCCCCGATCGGCAGCATGGCCTGTAGACCGCTATGTGGAAGGCATCCGCGCGGGGGATCGCGTAACCCTCAGCCGCGCGATAACGCTTGTTGAAAGCACGCAGCCGCGCCACCGTACGATGGCGCAAGACGTGATTGGGGCGTGTTTACCATTCGCCGGTGATAGTCAACGTATTGCAATAACGGGTATTCCAGGGGTGGGAAAAAGCACCTTTCTGGAGGCTCTGGGCACCAGGTTAGCCGAGGATGGCCGAAAGATCGCCGTGCTGACGGTGGATCCCTCCAGCGAGCGCAGCAAGGGTAGCATCCTGGGTGACAAGACCCGCATGGGCGCCCTGGCCAACCACCCCAACGCATACATCCGCCCCAGCCCCACCTCGGGGTCACTGGGGGGCGTAGCGCGTAAAACCCGGGAGACCATCGTGCTATGTGAGGCGGCTGGCTACCGCACCCTCTTCGTGGAAACCGTTGGCGTGGGGCAGTCCGAGATCACGGTGCACTCCATGGTCGACGTATTCGTGCTGTTGGCACTGGCGGGCGCTGGCGACGAGCTCCAGGGTATTAAGCGGGGCATCATGGAAATGGCGGATCTCATCGCCATCACCAAGGCTGACGGGGATAACGCGCGTGCCGCGGAGCAGGCCGGGCAAGCCTATGAGCGGGCCCTGCGCCTCTTCCCTCCCACCGACTCGGGCTGGGAGCCGCGCGTGCTCACATGCTCCGCTATGACTGGCGAGGGCATTGATACGGTATGGGATACTATTCAGGCGTACCTCACGCACATCAAAGCCAACGACCACTTTGCCGAGCAGCGGCGCGCGCAAGCCCGCTACTGGATGCACCAGCGCATCGAACAGCGCCTCACACAGGACTTCTTCGAACACCCGGCGGTGCAGTCCCATCTAAGCAACATTGAGGAGGAGGTCCTGGAGGGCACCCTCACCTCTTTTGCCGCGGCTGAGCGTCTGCTACAACTCTATCTCGACCGATGACCATGACGAAGTGCCGTTGCGGTTGCCCCGAACCGGGCGCAACCCACAGCATCGTCTCCCGACCCTGCACGCCTCGCCTATCGCTGCATCGCGTGCAGGTAGTCGGCGGTGGGCTGGCCGTCTCGTTTATAGACGACGCCCTCCTTCATCACAAACGTGACCTCCGACAGGACGCTGATGTCCGTCAGCGGGTCACGTGGAACGGCAATAATATCAGCTATTTTGCCGGCCTCCAGCGACCCCAGGTGCTCCGACTGATCGAGCAGGTCTGCGGCACTTACAGTGGCAGCGTAAAGCGCCTCCATGGGCGGCATTCCCGCTTCCACCATGTATTCGAACTCCACCGCGTTCCGGCCATGCCGAAAGACCCCGGCGTCCGTCCCGAACGCAATCGGCACTCCCCGCCCGTAGGCACGGGCAAACATTTCCTGGATCTCGGGTCCAACTTCCTGTGCTTTTTCTACGACAGATGGAATGTAGTAGCCCTCAATGCGCGATGAATCGGCGACGCTCTTGCCTGCGGTAATCGTGGGCACGAGGTAGACGCCGTTGTCGATCATGAGCTGCATCGTCTCATCGCTCATGTAGGTTCCGTGCTCTATCGACGCAACACCAGCACGAATGGCACGCTGCACGCCTTCATCGCCGTGGGCATGGGCAGCTACCTTTAGCCCATGGTCAGCGGCCGTACGTACGATGGCAGCAATCTCATCTTCTTGAAAGTGGGGCCGGGTACCATCGGCATTGAGCGAAAGCACCCCCCCGGTGGCCGTGATCTTGATCTGATCCGCCCCACGCTTGATGGCGAGCCGCGTGGCCTCGCGCGCGGCCGCTTCGCCGTTGACCACGCCATGCTCTACGCCTGCGTTACCCACCACATCTTCCCGGTACCCCGTGGTGGGGTCGGCGTGCCCTCCGGTAACGGCCAGTGATTGCCCGGCGACGAACATACGCGGCCCGGCGCTGTCGCCCCGGTTGATGGCGTCCCGCAGCGAAAGGTCCACGCCTTCTGAGCCCCCAATGTCACGAACAGTGGTGAAGCCAGCCATCAGCGTAATATAGGCATAGCGTGCCGCCTGCAATGCCATATCGGTAGGCATGAGCCGAAACCGGTCGATGTACCCTCCCTGTTCAAACTCGTTGGACAGGTGCGTATGAAGATCGATCAGCCCCGGCAGGCAATACGACGAACGCAGGTCCACCGCGTGGTCTTCCCACAACGTAAAGCCCTCTTCTACGCCCACCACCTCCCCGTTTTCGACAATAACGGTACGTTCGCTAAGCGCCTCCGAGCTCACGCCTGGATCGATCAGCGTGCCACAGTGCAGGTGCGTTTGCTCCTGCGCGGTGGCATCCGGCAGGCTAAGCATCAGAAGGACAAGAACAAGGAGCGTTATGCGTAAGGGCATCATGTGGAAGCAGAAGGGCGTCAAAAAAGGGAGAGCACGGGTGTTACGCCGTGTGGGCATCAACCTGGACCATCGAGGCCCGGTTATCTCCGCCGCTATCGTCGCCGCTCCCTTCTGAGTTTACGAGGCCGCAGCCCCCCAGGAAGCAGACAAGCATCAAGCAGAGAATTACCGCATGCAGATTAGGTTTTTTCATGGTCTTTCGCAATGGACTGAGCATAGGATCGTGGGATACGGTAGTAGCCTAAGGCTATGACTGGCGGTACACGTAACTACAGCCGCCCTCCCGTCGGCGGGTTGCTGCCGCGGTAGACGTACACAAACTGGAGGAGCGAGTCTACCGGGGTAGCGGTCCGGTTAAACCGCTCATCGCCATCGATGGCCCCCCGCAGCCGGACGGCGTCCATCCCAAGCGTATCGGCGGCTGGGAGAACCTGCGCCAGGAAGCGACGGTCCTGGCGAATGGTGTAGCTTGTATCGAACGGGAGCGTGACCAGCAGCGTGTCAGCACTCAGAATTTCCACATTGGGGTCACCGACAGTACCAAAGTCTACCCCGGCCAGAAACTCCGTCGAAATTACCAGGCGCACCTCGTCGCCCCCATCAACCCGAACCTGTGCCGTGTCGGGTGCGGGATCCTGCACCAGCCCGCACCCGGCCATCAGAAGACAGAGCCCTGTGCACAGGCTTATGTCGCGTAGCCACTGCATAAGCGAAGGGTTGTGAACGTGCGCAATGAGATGCTGCCCAGAGCCGTCATGGTCATGGGCTCAGGTTGGGGTTGGAGCGGATCTCCACGATGGTAATGGGCAGGAAAGTGCCCGGGACGTTTTCCGTCCACTTGGGGGACGAGTCATCGAACCGGTAGTGATCCAGCAGCCGGCGTCCCTGCAGGTACAGGTTTACCTTACGGCTGTGCTGGAGCAGCTCAAAGGCGTCCACCTGCCCCGTGTATGGCGACAGGCCATCCAGTGCGCGCAGAGCATTGATCTGGTCATCGAAACTGACATCCGCGTTGCCGGCCAGCGCCGCTTCTGCAAGAATCAGATGCATCTCCCGCGCCGAGACCACCGGGATGTCCGCATACTGGGCCTGGGCGATGAAGCCTTCGATGGTATTTGACAGAACCGGATCCACGATCTCATCGATTGGATCCTGCAGGGTCACCTCACCAAACGTGCCGTCATCCTCAGGCGCAATGTACGACGTGCCGAATCCCAGCTCCGCACGCTGGTTCACCTGCAGCGCCATGCTGAGGTCACCAACGACCAGGCCAGGCAGCGAGCCATCCATCCCCAACGCGAACACGTAGGAGGCATCCATCAGGTCAAGGGCCGCCTGGGCATCTGCTACCGCACCCGCATTGTTTATGAGGTTGTCCTGCGGCGTGCCCGAGACCGGATTAACGGTATTCCACGCCGCCCGGCTGAATTGGACCCGTGCCCGCATGCCGGTCAGGGCGGTGGTGAGGGCCGTGTTGGGGTCAAGGGCCAGGCCACTGTCGATGTACTGCAGCGCTCGGTCGTACAGGCTATCCATGTTGGACGGGCCAACGGGTGGCGCTCCTTCTCCGCGGTCGGAGTCGATCACAAAATCGTCAAACATGTCGGCGATGCCGGTATAAATGATGGCGCCATATAGATAGACGCGGGCCAGCGTGTTGTCGCTCGCGAGTGCGTCTGCTTCGCGGAAGCCCTCGACGCGCCGGATGGCCTCATCAGCGGTCCAGCGAGCTTCGCCCACAAAGGGGAAAGCAGCGTCCGTGAATTCATTCAGCGCGTTGTCCAGCGTGCCGATATCCAGCTCGTTCCATGCGTCGCGAGAGCCGATCCAGGTGAGCTCGTCGGTGGCCGTGGAGTACGGCGCGAGAATAGCGCCGAGGGCACGGGTGACCGTGGCTTCTGAGCCGTTGGCGATCGCGGGGGCCGCGGCTGGATTATCCAGTTCCTCTTCTATGAGCGTGTTGGGGTTGCTTACGTCCAGTACATCGCAGGCCCCAACGATAAGCGCACTCACCAGACAAAAGATGACGGCAAGAACGGACAAGGGGTAGCGCGTTGTGATTGTAGGCGTAGCACTGTTCATGGCAATAAAGGGCTGTAGCGGGAAAGGGCAGAAGGGCGTGTGCATCGCACCTGCGGGGGTGGCGCCACGGTGGCCGGTGCGCGGCCACGCGTGACGCCTCCTACCGGGCAGGGGTCGTGTGTTTAGAAGGTCAACCGTGCACGAAAAGACACGCGCCGTGGGATGGGGAAGCCAAAGGCCTCCACCCCCTCCAGGAAGTTGTTTTCCAGCGCATTGCCCCCTGATCGCCCAATCGCGTTAAGCTCCGGATCGACGCCGCTGTATTGTGTCCACAGAGCCAGATTACGACCGGCCAGCGTCAGCGACAGGTTACGGCCGCCAAAACTTTGGACAAACTCACGCGGCACCCGCCACGTCAGGCTCACTTCGCGCCAGCGGAGGAAATCCGCGGACTCGATCATGTTGAGTCCGGAGAACGGCGCCAGCGCGAGCTCTTCATTCAACCACTCTTCCAGCGCCGCGAGCCGCACCTCGGGGTCATTCTGCGGGTTTCCGTCCGCGTCCACGCCGCCCGTCATGTAATCCCGCTCAATACGAGCCGAGGTGGGGAGGTTACGACCGATGGAGGCGTTGGATTGGCGAAATCCGCCGGTGAGGTTGTTCACGAAATAATTGCCGAAGCGGTACTCGAAGAGCGTCGACAACGTAAAGTTACGGAAGAACCGCACGTCCGCACCGAAGCTGCCCTGCCAGTCAGGTGTCGGCTTGCCGAGGTTGAAGTCTGCTGGATCGCCCGTCGGGCTGTTGGGGTTGCTCCCGATGAGCACACGGGCAAGGCTGGACGGAAGCGACGCATTTTCTGGCGTGAGGCCAGCCAGGTAGGCCAGCACTTCATCACGCGAATCCGCCGAGCCATCGCCATTGAGGTCCACCGGCAGAAAGCCGTCGGGGACGTCTTGCAGTTGCACGCCAAAGTGCGTACCCGGGGCATAGCCTTCGACCAGGAAGTTACGGTACCGGGGGTAGCTCCCGCCCACCTTGATGGGGGGCGCTCCGCCAAGGTCCGTGATCTGCTCCCAGAGGTATGAGGCGTTGGCGAACAGATCTACCGAGAAGCGCTCCTGGCTGACTACCAGGCCCCGCGCCGCTATCTCGACGCCCTGCCCCTTCAACTGACCAATGTTAACCAACTGCGTACCGGTAAAACCACCCGATACGGGGAATTGCTGGGCCACCAGCGCATCGTCCACCACGCGGTTCCAATACGTGGCCTCCACGGCGGCACGATCATCAAACAGCCCCAGCTCTGCGCCCACCTCCCACTCCGTGGAGATTTCCGGGCTGAGGTCGGGGTTGCCAAGGTTATTCGGCGCAATACCCGCGCCTGAGGCAGAGGACAGCGAGCCAAACGTGGTCAGCGCGTCAAATGCACCCGGCTGCAACCCCGACTGCCCAACGGCTGCGCGCAGGCGCCCCGACGACAGGGGGCCGATGTCACCCGTCCAAAACGGAGCATCCGAGAAACTAAAGGCCAATGAGGCTTTCGGGTAGAACACGCCGCTAAAGTCGGCCCCGAAAGCGCTGTTGGCATCATAGCGTCCTCCGACTGTCAGGAACAGGTAGTCGTCGAAGCCCAGTTGCTCCTGGGCGAAGACGCCCACGTTGACCACTTCACTGAACGTCTCGATGAGCGACTGATTGGCCGCAGCCGAGGTGACCTCAAAGCCAGGCCCGGGGAAGTTCACGCCCTGCCCAGACTCCAGCGAGTTGCGCGTGATGAAGCCCTGCGTGCCGACGATCAAGTCAGACTCAAACCTATCGCCAAACTCGTTCGACAGGCTGCCCTTAACGTCGAGCGTTAACTCCAGGGTGTTCTGACTGGCGAAGCGTTGCCGCCCCTCCGCCGTATCGGAGGCAAATCCATCGACGTTCCAGCCGAAAGGGCGGAATTCCCGACTGGAGGTGTTGGTGTAGTCCAGCCCGAAGATCGCGTCCACAGTGAACATGTCAGAGGGGATGAAGTCGATCCCAAACGAGCCATTAAACTTGCGCGCCGTCTGGGTCGTCTCCTGCTGCATCGACTCCGCTACCGACGCAAACGCGATCGTGCCCGTGCGGTTGTTTTCTTGCACCAGCTCTGGCTTGCTGAACTGCGCCAGCGAGATGGTGCCGTAGATGTTGTTGTTGGTCTGCAGCGTCTCGAAGTCCATGTCCGAGTACGACGTGGTAAACCGCAGGCGCACATCGTCCCGGGGGAGGATCTGTATGTTCGCCGTGGCGCTCGCCCGCTGGATCTGATCATTGGAGCGGACGCTTGCGCCTACGGGCAGCAGGTCGTTGTTGCCTCGGAAAGGACCATCTTCGCCCATGTAGCGCCCGCTAATGAAATAGGTCACCCCTCCAACGGCGGTATCTCCGCCGCCCCGCACGCTACCACTGTACTCCTGAGCAAACCCCGTCCCCAGGAGCATTCCCGGGAAGTCTTCGCTCACCAGTTCATAGGGCTGAAACGCGTTTTCGTCATTGCGGAGGATGCGTCCCATGCGCTGCGCCTGCTCCGGCGTGCGAGCAAACCCGACCTGACGGGCATAGGCATCTGGATATCGGACGGCTGTGACCTCTGAGCTAAACGAGAACTCCGGAGCCCCCGTCGTGCCTTGCTTGGTGAAGATCTGAATGACTCCGTTCGATGCCTCCGTACCAAAGAGGGTAGCCGCAGCAGCCCCCTTCAGGATTTCCACCCGTTGGATGGATCCCGGGTCGATGTCATCGAGCCGGGAAGGAGAGCCGCCACCGCCGGAATCAACGAAGCCACCGCCGAAGCCGCCGCCGTTGTTGACGCGCACGCCATCGATGTACACGATCGGTTCGTTGGATTGGGACAGGCTGGAGGATCCCCGAATTCGGATGCGCGCTCCCTCACCGGTTAAGCCACCAGAGGGCAGGCCAATCATACCCGGCTCGCGGCCCTGGATAAGATCAGAGAAACTGGCGATTGGTGCGTTTTCGAGCCGCGCCGTGTTGATCGTAGAGATCGAGTTGCCGAGGCGGCGACGTTCCACCGCCCCACCCGTGCCGGTCACAACCACCTCATCAAGCGCGGTCGACCGGGGTTCGAGCGTGAGCACAATCTCTGCTACCACCCCAGCCTCGACGGTCACCTCGCGCGAGACCGTTCGAAAGCCAACAAAGCGGGCCTCCACCTGGTACGTGCCCACGGGCACGTTCTCGATGCGGAAGCGCCCGTCCGCGTTAGCGACCGATCCGAGGCCAAGATCAGGCAAGACCACCTGCACCCCGGGGAGGGTTTCATTGGCCGCACCATCGTTGGCCACACCTGCAAGGGTGCCGGTGTCCTGGGCAGCAGCGGTAGTAGGCAGTATCAGGAGAAAAATAGCGAACGTGCATAGCAGTCGTAACGTGTGGTTCATGTAGCAACCGGGCTGATGGTGGTGGTGGCGATCTGGCCCTACGTGGGGCCTTTCTTGAGTACGCTGCTCTGGAGCGAGGATTGACCCAGGTCATTAAGAGCAGCGCCGCAACGTTCGTATGAAACGAACATTAGGTTTTTGTTAATTGCGACCCACTCACGTAACCAAGATGCAACGAAGCGCTTCCAACGCTCTGATTTTATTCGATTTATTGGGGTTTCCGCCGCTCGATTTCTGTCTTCTGCGCCCCTTCCCAGCGTTCGTAACACAAAAAAAGCGAGTGCCCTCTGTAGGGACACCCGCTTTGAACGGCAGATAGCCGGTCGTATGGCGCAGGCTACTCGCGAACGCAGCCAGGCTACCGAATCGACCGGAAGGTGGGCGGCAGATCGCTTTCTTCAGCCGTTGGGGACGACTCCGTCGCGGGACGTTCCACCGTACCGTTCGTGGCGCTATCTTCGCCGCAATACGTTTCGAATGCCTCTTTTAAATCGCCGGCAATAGCGTTTGCGCTACGCCCTTCAATATGCTTCCGCTCCAACACGAAGACAGGGTCACCTTCTTTGATGAGCGCCATAAACGGCGAGGATGGCGGAATACCGGCCAGGTGCTCGCGTGCTCGGGCCGTGGCCTCCAGGTCTTGTCCAGCAAAGACAGTCGTATAGGCGTCGGGCTGCGTTGCGGTCTGCTGCACCAGGGCGACGGCCGGGCGCGCATTAGCGGCCGCACAGCCGCACACTGAATTGACTACGAGCAGCATCGTGCCATCGGCCGCTGACGCAAACGCCGCATCAACGTCTGCTTCGGACGTCAATTCTGTAACGCCGAGGCGCGTTAACTCTTCGCGCATGGGTTGTACTAAAGCTTTGGGATATGGCATAAACGAGATGGGGTAAGAACAATAGAGTGAAAAACAACAGCCTACATCCGGTCGTGGCGATTGCACAAGTAGCCACGTCGATGCAGCGTATGGTACGTTCGTATGGATACACCGCCATTACAATCCGGATCTCCATCTCCTACCAACCGAAACGGGTGACCTGCGTATATACCCGCGTCCAAATTGCCATGAGATAGCGAATCCCGATCAGCCGGCAAGAAACTTGCGCTACTTACTAAATGCGGTGCGTTAAAAACCTTATACAGGGCACTCCGGTGCAGTTCCATGTCCTCATTGATCTCAACATAAACCCTTAGCTCATGCTCATACGATTGATCAGACGCTGGGGACTTCCTATGACCGTGCTGTTCATCCTCGGTATCGGCACGGGGTGCCAGAGCGCGCAGCCCCTTGCCACGGAAGCGCCGCCGACCACTACCGAGCAGGCTGATGCAGCGAACAACACCACGGCACCAGACATGAGCGAGGTGGAGGCGACGCTCCGTGAGGCGCACGCGGCGTGGCATGGTACGCCCCATCGGCTCGGAGGCACCACTCCGCGGGGGGTCGATTGCTCGGGCTTTTTGTATGTCCTCTTCCCTGCTTTATTTAATACGTCCCTTCCCCGCACCACGGAAGCCCAGGCCCGGACCGGAACGTCCGTCCGCGCGTCTCGCCTGCAACCCGGCGACCTGGTCTTTTTCAGACCCAGTCGAAAAGTGCGACACGTCGGTGTGTACTTGAGTGACGGCGAGTTTTTGCACGTCCCCAACAGTGGGGTCCGCATCAACCGCCTGGACGAACCCTACTGGGCAAACGCTTATTGGATGGCCCGCCGGGTGCTGAGCGATCCGTCCGTTGTTGCTTCTCAGCCCGGGAATGCGGTCTCCGAGGGCCCGCCTCGGACCGGCTGGTAACCTGGATCACACCGCCTGACAAAGCGTGTAATACGTCGCTTTTTATTAGATACCGCGTGCACAATGCACGCCGGGCGCCGCTACCGCTTCGGTCGTGGCGCCCTATTTTTTCGGCAGCGTTGTTCGCTGCTGTATCGTACGTTATTACCACGGATTATACAACGGCTCACTATGGGTGCGCAGACAGTTTACCTCACGGAAGAGGGTATGGAGGACATAAAGAATGAATTGCACTTCTTAAAAACGAAAGAGCGCGCACGGATCGCTGAGGAGATTGCCGAAGCACGGGCCCACGGGGACCTGTCGGAAAATGCCGAATATGATGCGGCCAAAGAAGAACAGGGAAAGCTCGAAGCGAAAATTGCTAAGCTGGAGGATACCATCGCCAAAGCTCGGTTGGTCGATGAAAAACATATCGATAGCAGCAAAGCCTTCATCTTATCAAAGGTTACGATTAAAAATAAGAAGACGGACGCTGTACAGACGTATACGTTGGTATCAGAGCAAGAGGCCGACATCGCGCAAAATAAGATATCTGTGGAGAGCCCGATCGGCAAAGGGCTGCTTGGGCAGGAAGTAGGTGATGTGGTCGATGTGAACGTACCTGTTGGCACCGTCAGCTTCGAGATTCTTGACATCACCCGGTAAGCCCTCGGAGAAACCGAACGATGCGTCGTTTCCTCTTTCGCCTGCTCCGTCGCATCGTAGGCCTTATTGCCACGCTCGTGCTTACCTACCTGGCGCTTTGCGTGCTCTTGCTGGCGGCCTATCGCGTAACCATGCCGCCCGTTACCACGGTGCAGCTGCAGCGTGCCGTGGAAGCGACCCTGGACGGCACTTCATACACGCGGCAGTACCAGCCTGTGGCACCCGATGCCGTCAGCCGGCATCTGCCGCGCGCCGTGATTGCGGCGGAGGACGGGCGGTTTTACCTGCACAGCGGTATCGACTGGGAGGCCATCCGCGAGGTTCGTGACGAGGTTGCACGCGGCGGACGGATGCGCGGCGGGTCCACCATCACGCAGCAATTGGTGAAGAACCTCTTCCTCACCACGCACCGTTCGTACCTTCGCAAGGGTCTGGAAGTGCCCCTGGCTTATGCTGCCGAGCTGCTCCTGTCGAAAGACCGTTTAGTGCATCTGTACGTGAATGTGGTGGAATGGGGCCCAGGCGTGTACGGTGCGGAAGCGGCCGCCCAGCATCACTTTGGTATGGCGGCGGCCGGATTGTCGCGTACGCAGGCGGCGGGGCTTGCGGCCTGCCTGCCCGCCCCGCGCACTCGTACGCCGCAAGGTATGGCGTCCTACACAGGTATCATCGAGCGGCGCATGGCGCAACACGGATGGTAGCCTTCGCCTACAGCAACCATACTGCGGCATTCCGGCTCGACTTTTATTCGCCCCTCTCTAAATGATGCGCATGATTGACCTCCGTAGCGACACCGTCACCCGTCCCTCCGATGCCATGCGGCAGGCCATGGCGGCCGCCTCCGTGGGCGATGATGTGTATGGAGAGGATCCGACCGTGAATGAACTCGAAGCGGTTGTCGCTGATATTTTGGGTAAGGAAGCCGGCCTCTTCGTGCCCTCCGGTGTGATGGCCAACCAGATCGGCTTGATGCTACATACCACCCCGGGCGACGAGGTGATTGTGGACCGGACGTCCCACATTTTTAACTACGAAACAGGCGGTCCGGCGGCGCTCGGCGGCGTGCAGCTACATCCGATTGATTCCCCCGACGGCTTGCTCACGGCAGATCTCTTGGAAGAGGCCATCCGCCCCGCCGCCGACGTCTTCCCGCGCAGCCGCCTGCTCTCCCTCGAGAACTCGGCCAACAAGGCCGGGGGGCGCATATATCGACCAGCACAGATCGAGCCCCTTACGGCCTGGGCAGCACAGCACGGGTATGCGCTTCATTTGGACGGCGCGCGCCTCTGGAATGCGGCCGTGGCGACCGGCGCCCCTCCCGCTGAACTGGCCGCTTCCTTCGATACCGTGTGGGTGGCGCTTTCGAAAGGGCTCGGGGCGCCGGTCGGGTCTGTGCTGGCGGGCTCTGCAGCGCTCATGGCACAGGCCCGGCGGTTGCGAAAGCGGCTCGGAGGTGGTATGCGACAGGCCGGGATCATCGCCGCTGGCGGCCTCTATGCGGTGCGCCATCACCGGGAGCGGCTGGCGGATGACCACGCCCGCGCACAGCGCCTGGCTAAAGCCATTGCGGCGCTCCCCCCTTTCCATCTGGACCTCAGCACCGTTGAGACGAACATCATCATCTTTGACGTGGACGGCTACACAGCCGCCGACGTGCTGGAGCGCATGGCAGGCGAGGGCATCCAGCTTACGGCGTTTGGCCCGCAAACCATTCGCGCCACGACCCATCTGGATGTAGACGATCAGGACATCGCCAACGTCATCGCGGCGCTACGGCGCTGCTTCGGGTAAGCAGTAGCTACCGCACCTGCACCTCAAGCGACGGAAGCCCGGTGCCTGACGCGATTAGGGTATCGCCTGATTGCACCGGCCCCACGCCCTCCGGCGTGCCCGTGTAGAGCAAATCGCCCGGCTCCAGCGTAAACACCGATGAGCAGTACGCCACGAGCTCGGCCACGCTGAAGATCATATCCGCCGTGGTGCCGCGTTGCCGCGTTTCGCCATTCACACTGAGCGACAGCGTAAGCTGCTGCACATCTGCAATGCTATCTGCCGGCACAAAGGCACCCAGCGGGGCGAACGTGTCGAAACCTTTCGCGACGCTCCAGGGATGCCGCCGATCCTTCGCCTGTTGCTGCACATCGCGAGCGGTCATGTCCAGCCCCAGCGCGTACCCCCCTACGTGGTTCATGGCATCCTCTTGGGCAATGTGCTTGCCGCCCGTAGTGATAACCGCTACCAGTTCCAGCTCGTGGTGTACCTCCTGCGACTGCGGCGGAAGTTCGACCGTTCCCCCCGACCGCACGAGGGCCGTCGAGGGCTTCAAAAACACCATCGGCGTATCCGGTACGTCACTCTTCATTTCGGCCGCATGCTTCGCATAGTTTCGACCAATGCACAGCAGCTTGCCAGGACGGAGCGTCGTATCGGTGGTGGGCAGCGTAATCATCATCGCGGGGTGAACCAATAGGTGACGGTCGGATCGGACCTCAAGGATAGCGGTTTGCCTACAGCATGCTGGCGTTCAGATTCAATTTCGCACACAATTGACGAAGGCAGCCGGCCCACAGAAGATCCGATGTGGTGGTGGCTGGTTACTCATAGGCTCAACAAAGTCTCACTCTCGCATCGGTAGTCAGCCCGGTGCTCCAAAGCAGAGGTCCCATGTACGCCATTATTGAAGTTGCCGATAAACAGTTTAAAGTCCGCGAAGGGCAGGACATTTTTGTGCCCTACCACAGCGATCTCGCGCCAGAGGATTCCCTCCCAATCGACCGCGTCCTCCTTGTTTCCGATGATGAGGCGGTCACGGTTGGTACGCCAACGGTCGACGGCGCCACGGTAGAAGCCACCGTCCTGGACCATGTAAAGGGCGACAAAGTACTCGTTTTCAAGAAGAAGCGGCGCAAGCGGTTTAAGGTAAAGCGCGGCCACCGGCAACAGTACACCAAGATTCACATTGATAGCATTACAATGGGCAGCGACGCCACGCCCGCAACGGAAGAAGAACCCGCTACAGCCTCTGCATAAACAGCGGTAAATCGTATCGGTAGCGCTTTAGTTGTATCGTTTAGACGCACCATCACCAGACTCCACGTGTAGCAATGGCACATAAAAAAGGATTAGGCTCAACGAAAAACGGCCGCGACTCTAACCCCTCCTACCTCGGCGTGAAAGCCTTTGGTGGCGAGATGGTGCCGGCCGGTTCCATCATCGTGCGGCAGCGCGGTACCAAATTCCACCCGGGTAACAACGTCGGGCGCGGAGGCGATGACACGCTCTTCGCCAAGTCAGCCGGTGAAGTGGTCTTTGCCCGTCGGCGCGGCCGCCGCTACGTCCATGTGGTAGAACCAGCGTAAACGGTTTCGCCTCGTGGCAGCATGACTATTGGATGCACTCGGGCCTCTCGTGCTTAGACGGGAGGCCCGGTTTTTTGTGCGGACTGGGGCACCGGTGCGGGCCTCCCGTACGCCGTGCTTACTCCATCCCGGTAAAGACCACCCGCAGCATCTCCTCCACCGAGGTCTCCCCACGGACGACCGCCGCACGTGCAGCCCCCTGCAACGTCACCATCCCATCCTCCACCGCCGACGCCTGAATCTCCTGCTCATTCACCGTTTCGCCGGCCGTTACGATGTGCTTCCGGATGTCTGTGGTGAACGGCAGGGCCTCACAGATGGCACGGCGTCCATCAAAGCCCGTGCCGCCGCACGTCATGCAGTTGGAATCGCGGTTCGCTGTGTAAAACACCGTATCTTCCTGAATATCGGTGAAGCCGTAGGCCGCCAGCATTTCGGGGCTCTCCTGAATAGGCTCCTTGCAGTCCGAACAGAGCGTGCGAATGAGCCGCTGCGCCACCACCAAGTTGATGGAGCTGGCAATGAGAAAAGGCTCGATGCCCATTTTGTAGAGGCGGCTGACCGCGCTGGGCGCGTCGTTGGTATGCAGGGTGCTAAACGTGAGGTGGCCCGTGTTTGCCAGTTTGATCGCGAGCTCGGCTGTTTCCCGGTCGCGCATCTCGCCCACCATAACGATGTCGGGATCGTGCCGGAGAATGGAGCGCATGGCTTCTTCCATGCCCAGTTTGTGGCTTAAGCTTCACCTGCCGCACGCCCGGCAGAACGTACTCCACCGGGTCCTCCACCGTGATCACGTTGAGGCGGGGGGTTACCACCTCCTGCAGCGCCGCATACAGTGTGGTCGTCTTTCCCGATCCCGTGGGCCCGGTAAGCACCACCATCCCGTAGGGCTGCCGGATGGCCCGCTCCACCTGTTGATAGGCCTCATCCGGGAGGCCCAGCTCCCCCAGACTGCCAATCACGTTCCGGTCGTCCAGCACACGAATCACCACGGACTCTGCGTGGATCTCGTGATCGGTCGTGGTAATCGGCAGCACCGATACGCGGTACCGGATGATGGTCTCGTCTACCGTCCGCTGGATAAACCCATCTTGCGCCTTTGCCCGCTCAAATCGATCCACGTTGAGCGTGTTATCCTTGATGACCGCCAGAAACGCCTCCGGGTGGATGCGCTTGTTGGTGTGCCACGGGTGCAGTTCCCCGTTCTTGCGGAACAGGATTTCCACCTGGCGCTGCTCTCCTGGCAAAATGTGGACGTCAGATACGCCCTGTCGCACCGCCTCCACCAGCATCGCCTCAAACAGGTTGATCAGAGCGGAGCGGCTCATCTGGGACTCTAACTCGTCCTGGTTGATGCCGCCGCTGTCCTCGTCAAAGTTAGACCCAAGATCAACGGCAACCTCTCCCCCTTCCACCAGGTCCATGTACTCGTTCCGCTGCCGCCGCAGATGCTTCAGCAACTGATTGAGCGTCTCCGTCGCCAGAAACTTGATCTCGAATCGCTGAGGCGACACCTTTTTGAGCACATCGTTTACCGTGTGCCGCGTCGGCTCGTCGGTACCGAAGACCAATATGCGCTCGCCGGCTTCAGTGCCGTACGTCACGGGCACCACGCGCGCCTCGCGAAGCGCTGCCCATTCGTCGTCTGATAAGACATCGCCCACCTTCTCAAAAAACTCCTGGATAGCTTCCGTCGGTAGCCCCACTTTCTCAAAGGCATACGCCTCCGCGGCCGCCTCTCGTATGCGGTTGGCATCCACGCCTGGGACTCCCATGAGGAATCGCCAGAGCGCGGGGCGCTTCTGACGGGGCTTTTGCCGCCACGCTTTCCAGGCTTCAGCCACCTGCTCCTCCCGAACGACGCCTTCAAACAGCAACTGAATAACGACACGGTCGCGCAGATGGAGCGGGTCGAAGGCCTCAACGCTTGAAAGGTCAGGGGCTGTTGCTGACGTTCCGTTGGGTTCCATGGAATGTCGGGGAGGGTTTCAGGTTGGCAGCGGTATATGTAGTGGTATCGGCATCGGCATGCACCACTAAACCGCCCGCTGAGCGACCCGTATAGCAGCTGTTCTTATTATTCAATGCTGGTATCTGATGCTTAATCTCCGCGACGCCTTTCTCCACCCCGATCCTCCACACATCGAGTTTCGGGCATTCACCCACGGCCTGATGCCGAAGACGGTGCCGGATCTCATGCAAGCCTTCACAGACGATTGGGCCGAGCGCGGGGTTGATGCCTGGAACCGCGTGCCCAACCACTGGCGGCCGGACAGCGGCGAGATCGTTGGGTGGTGGACGCTGCCGGAGTATCTGGCCGAGCACTTTGTGGCGCCTCTCCTGCAAGCGCCCCCGCACACCTGCATTCTGCAGCCGAACGTGCATACGACCGTGCAGTACCTGCTCTCAGCACCCGAGGTGTTTGCGACCGGCCGGCACGTGGTCATCACCGAGGCCGCGTTTCCCTCCGTCCAGCACAGCGTGAAGCAATGGCAGGATGTGTTCGACCTTTCACTGACGGTCATCCCACTCACGGACGCAGGGTTTATCGATCACGCCGCCGTGCAGGAGGCCATCACGCCAGAAACGGCCCTGGTGGTGCTGAGCCACGTGGGCTTCACGACGGGCGAACTGCTGCCTACCGACGTCCTTCGCCCCATCGCTGATGCCGTGCATGCGCAGGGGGGACTCTTCGTCATGGACGGCTACCACAGCGTCGGGTCGGTTCCCGTAGATGTCCAGGCGATTGGCGCGGACCTCTACATGGGTGGCCTGCTAAAGGAGGCGTGCGGCTCCTCGGGGAATGCGTTCGTGTATATACGTAAAGGGCTGGACCTCACCCCCCGCATGACCGGCTGGTTTGGGGATGATGACCCCTTTGGCTTTCAGCCCGAGCCCGGCGTCCATCCGGATGTGCGGCGGCGGTTTATGGGCGGCACGACGGCCGTAGCCTCGATGTATCACGCCGTAGAGGGGGTTCGTATCTTGCACGAGGCTGGTATTGCGAACGTGCGGCAGCATTCGCTGGCCTTGACGGCGCAGTGCATCGCCCGCGCCGACGACGCCGGCATGGCGCTACGGTCGCCCCGCCCTGCTGAGCGTCGGGGAGCCATGGTTATTTTAGAAGTGGAGGCGGCCGACCGGCTCTGTGCCTACCTGAAGGAGCGCGGCGTGTACACCGACAGCCGGCAGCAACGGTACCTCCGCATGGCGCCCTTTGTGTGGAATACGCCGGAGGAAGTAGACCGCGCGTTTGATATCATCGCCGAGGCCCTCGCCAGCGGCGCCTACCACAACACCCGTCCGGAAACGACCGCGGCGGCTGGGCCCGTTACCTGAGCTGCTTTTCCGCCCTACAGAGATTCCTGATGCAAAGCAGCCACATCCAGATTAAAGAAGTTGACCAGCGCGTTGTACAACTCCTCATGGCGTCGCTTCAGAGCGGTGGGACGTTCGAAAAAGTTCTCTACGGCCACGGCAAATAGTTCGGCCCCGTTCTCCGCAGCATAGGGCCGGAGCAGCGATTGCCCGCGTGCCGCGCGCTGCATTTCGCGCTGCACCAGCGCTTCCCAGGCCTCCGCAGAAGCCGGGTCCATAAGGGTAGGCACGCCTACGGCTTCCGCATGGGTGAAGTCGAAGAGATGCGCCAGCTCATGCAGCACAACGTTGTCGCCGTTGTGCGGAAAGGCCCAGCTATCTTCCACGGCCTGCCGCGTGAGAATGATGGGCCCCTGCGCGTGCACCATCCCATCGTAGTCGGCGCCTCCACCTTCCAGGTAGTCGTCGTCAAACCGATCCGGATAGAGTAGAATGGTCCGCTTCGTGGGTAGCTCCCAGTCGGGGCGTCCGTGCAGAATGAGCGCGGCCCCCGCTGCCACAGCCAACCGGTGCCGGTCCTGCACCGTCGTCTCTGCCACCCCTTCAAACCGCCACTCATCCAGAAAAAACAGTACGTCTCGTTCGAAGCGGGCGCGTGCCTGATCATCAAGGGCATCGTACAGCGGCACAGACCGCTCCAGCCATTGCCGCCACACGTCGGGGAAGGTCTGCTGCGCCACACGCCACCGGCGCAAGGGCCGGCGCCCAGCCCAAACAAGCAACATCGCAGGGATGAGTAGGGCCCATAGCGGCGATACCTGGGCCTGCCACAGAATGACAGCCGCACTGCCTCCCAGAATCACCCCTAAAAGCACGTAAAACAGAAGCGTAGACCGTCGGATAATCTGCACAGCAGGGGACCTCAGGGGCAAAAGAATCGACAGAAGGAAAAGCCTGTGATGCTACAGCGGAAAAGTGTACCGGCGCCCATGCCGGAATGCTCCTGTCTACGCTTCCAGGAAGCACAGCAGGGCTTGGCAGGGTTTTGTTATATGTGAACCGTGCACAAGCGCCCCGTACCACTTGATCGCCACTCGCATGGACACGCCCACCATCTCGCTGCACTCGTACCATCTTCCTCCGCCACGGTGCGAGGCCATTCCCCTGTCTGCTACCCTCCGCCCCATCTGGCGTGCCCTGCAGGCCGGGCGATGGCGGGAGGCGCGCACGTTGCTGCGGGCATCGGGGGGATCCACCACCGGGGAGCAAGCTGCCCTGAACGCTGCGCGGGCACGCGTCGAGCAAGCCCTGGGCAACACCAAAAAGGCACTGCGCTGGATTCAGCGCTCCAAGGAGCTCGCACCCACTCAGTGGTTTGCGCTGCGGCTTCACTGCGATATCCTCGCCCGCCGGCATGCCCATGCAGAGGCCACCCAGTTGCTCGCCGCCCAGCCGCCCGACGCCCCGGCCTGGGGCCTTTGGGATGAGCCCCTCACGCAAGCGACCTATTACACCGCACTGGCGGCGTGGGCCTACCGGCAACAGGAGCGCACCACAGCGCGGCAGCACCTGCACAGCGCCTACCCCACCCTTAACAATATGCCTGCTGGGCTGCTGCAGGACCTTTTTCGCTTGTGCGTCAACACCGAACAGCGCGATGGCGCGGTAGCGGCAGCAGCGCAGCTGATCACCCCAGAGGCGTTTGCAGCGTCAGATGCGCTGCTACAGGCCCTCGTAGACCAGGGCTGGGAAGAGGCGGCCCTGCGGCTGTACCTCACGCTGGATGCTCCGGGCGTCCCGGCCGACGCGCTCCGCCGTCGCATCGTCGGGCTTTGCCTCCGGACGGGCGCGGTGGAGAAGGCACGTGCCTATCACGCAGCACCGTGACCACGGCCTGACACCCCAACGCTACATGCCAGGCCAATGGAGCAATGGCGCGGTGATAATTGCTCCAAAGATACCTTAACATATCGTAGCGTGCCGTCGATACGACCGCCTGAACCTGACGCGCCCGGCGCAACGCACACCCCACGGGCGCCTTTGCCACGGTACTCTACGACGCCCTATGCAAGGTCTTTTTTGGCTTTATGCATTGGCCTATCAGCCTGCATCCGCCTCCGCGCAACCGCCCGCTGCGGCCCGCTCGACAGCCGCTGCCGACGACGATTCGCTCCCGGCCGAGCGGCTGCGGCAACTCAAAGAGCGCATTAAAGAGGGCTTTTATCGGCGACCTGAGGTGCTGGATGAGATCGCTCGCCCACTGACGGATGATATCATTGATGCGAACCCCGACCGCAGTTCCACTCCCCCTGCGCCCGAAGACGCATCTGAACAACCGTCTGAATAGGCCAGGAATCTTCATCACGCTACCCGCGGCGCCCGGCTGAGGGGTACCCAAGGCGCGCTACTTGGGAATATGGCCCTCTTCCCGGTATTTCGTTAGCTTGTTGCGGATCGTGCGCGCACTAACACCCAGGCGCTTGGCTGCCTCTTTTTGATTATGGCCCGTGTGCTCCAGGGTCTTCAAAATCATCTCGCGCTCCATCTCCTCGATGGTCTTCCCTGCCCGTACAAAATCAGCCGCTCCGGTGGAGGACGGTTTTTTGTCGTTGAAGAAGTCATTCACCACGTCCTCCTGCAAGATCACCTCCCGGTCGGCTGACAGGATGACCCCGCGCTGCACCATATTTTCCAACTCCCGCACGTTGCCCGGCCACGGACGCGAGATGAAGTCTTGCATGAGCTCATCCGAGACCTCCTTTTCAGGCAGCCCGTACAAGGCTGCATATTTCGAGATAAAGAACGCCACCAGCCGGGGGATGTCAGACGCGCGGTCGCGTAGTGGCGGCAGGGTGAGCGGAAACACGGACAGCCGGTGGTAGAGGTCCTCGCGGAAGGCGCCCTCCTCCATGGCCTCCTGCAAGTTGCGGTTGCTTGTTGCGATCACCCGCACGTCCACCGACTGGGGCTTGGAAGATCCTACCTTCACAAACTCCCGCTCCTGTAGCGCCCGCAACAGCTTGGCTTGAATGCTTTGCTTGACCTCGGTCACCTCATCCAGCAGCAACGTACCGCCATCGGCCTTCTCGAATGCCCCCGTCATGTCCGCCACAGCACCAGTGAAGGCCCCTTTGATATGGCCAAACAGGTGGCTCTCTGCCAGCTCGGAGGGCAGGGTCGCACAATTGAGCGCCACGAAGGGCTCCTCGGCCCGGTGACTCGCCTGGTGAATAGCCCGGGCCAGCACCTCTTTGCCCGTACCACTCTCACCCTGAATAAAGACGGGCGCCCGGTTCTGGCTGAGTAGCGGCAGCATTTCCTTTAGCCGCTGGATGGACGGATGCTCGCCGATAAAGGAGTCGGCCGCATCAGTGGAGCTTTGCTTGGGCGCGACAGCGGGTACGGTCGGTGCCGGCTCTTCCTCCTCCAACAACCGCTGTACCCGCTCCATGAGCTCGTCCGTCGAGAACGGCTTGGGGATATAGTCAATAGCCCCTGTCTTCATTGCGCGCACCGCATGTTGCACGTTGGCATGTGCCGTGATCATAATGACGCGAATGGACGGATACGTCTCCCGGATGTGAGCCAACAGCTCCACCCCGTCCATGTCGGGCATCATAAAGTCCGTAATCACCAGGTCGAAGTCGTGCTCCTCCAACAGATCTACCGCCTGGAGCGCACTCATGCAGTGGGTCAGGCGAATGTCCAACCGTTTAAACAGACGCGTAAACAATGTGTGGAGCATCTGCTCATCATCAACAAACAATACATGGGGGTGATCGGGCATCCCAGCAGGGTTCAGAAATTCAGGTACACGGCGGAGGCGTAAGGTACAACGTGCGACTGTGGAAGTACAACTTCCATCGGTTGCATCATACCAGGACGCGTGCAGCCCGGGATAATGTGCGCATGGGGCGTCTTGTGGCGCGCATCCTGTCATCGCGTTACAATTTTACGTGAAAGGTTTTCGTATCTCCCGACGGCAACGGTTGCCGTCCGAGCATTTGTGGCTCAAGCGACACCGGCGAACATGGTGCACTCCGCGCCTTGGCTGCCGGGCTACGGAGACCACCCGTGCCCTCCACGCTTTGGAAAATGCTTAATAAAGCGCCTGAGGGCCATACGAGCAGGCCGTGCGTGGCCTTACAGCCGCACATAGCACCGCGTGATGGTGGCCAACCGAGAAATTGCCAGTGGTCGCTGAGCCCGGGTGGCACGGTGGTTGAACATCATGGAGACTCCTGAGCAGCACCACACCTGCTGTGACTACCGAGCCTCTCCACCGCCAGCCTTTTTACGCTCATGAAACGCGACCTGCAACAGCTTGCCGAAGCGCACACCGCTGCTCCAACGCCCGAAAACCGCGACGCACTCGTACGGGCGGCCCTTCCGTTTGTCCGCTCGCTCGTTAACCGGCTGAACGTGCCCGATACCATCCTGGCTACCCGCGATGATCTGGAGCACGTAGGGTACATCGGGCTGTTGCAGGCGCTGGATGCCTATGATACGTCGCGCACCACCCCCTTCGTGTCGTATGCCTACGGCCGTGTGCGCGGGGCTGTGGTAGACTACCTCCGCTCCATCGATACCCTCCCGCGCGAGCGCCGGCGGCGACTCGCCGAGGCCCACCGCACGTACGACGAACTGCAGCAGCAGCTTGGCGATGACCCGACGGAGGCCCAGGTGGCTGAGGCGATGAATATGTCGTTGGAGGATTACCGCTACCTGCTGCATCTCTCGCAGCGGCGGTATGCCCAGCCCTTGCACGACCCCCTCTCCCACCATACCGACCGCAGTCTGATTGATACGCTCATGCACCCGGATGCCCGCCACGACTTCGACGCCATCGACCGCCGGTCGCTTTATCAATACGTGAGCGCCCTCATTGCGCAACTGCCCGAGCGTGACCAGACCATTCTGGGACTCTACTACTATGAGGAGCTTCGGCTGAAAGACATTGCCGGCCTGATGGACCTGACCGAGGCCCGCATCTCACAAATCCTCAGCGAGATTCGGCGCACCCTTCGGGCTCAGCTTAGCCGTACGGAAGCAATCGCGGCGTAAGCCCCACCGAACCGTGACAGGCTGCCCCACGGTTCGATTACGTGCGAACATTTTCGTTACGGTGAGGTACAGGTAGACTTGACACGGCAGGCCTTCGCCTGCGCGTTCACCCCGCTTCGGCGGGGATTCGCTGTACCCCCCAACACATTACAGGGCTGCCTCATGGGCACAATGACGAATATTCGCGAGAACACAGGGATTATTCTCTGGATTCTCGTTTTTGCATTTGGCGTAATCTGGGTGCTGCAGGACTCCGGTGGCGTCGATGTTATCAGTGGCACCAGTGCTTCCAACCTGATCGTGGTTGACGGTGAGTCGATCTCCCATCAGGAATACCGTGAGGCCCTGGATCAACGGCTGGACGTATACCGCCAACAAACCGGCCAGCAGGTCTCGGCACAGCGCCGCGACATTGAGGAGCAGCGCACCTTTGATGGCCTTGTCGAAGACCGCCTCATTAAGCATGAGATGGATCGTCTCGGCATTACGGTCTCGGACGATGAGCTGTATGAAATGGTGATGGGCGAAAATCCGCATCCGATCATTGTCGCGAACTTCAGCGATGAGCAGGGCAACATCGACCGTGGGATGATTCAGAACGTGGTCGATAACATGGATCAGGATCCCCAACTGCGCGAACAGTGGCTGCAACTGGAGGATTTCCTGCGGCAGGAGCGCCGGCAACAAAAGCTGGTCTCGCTGCTGGAATCGTCCGTCCGTGTCTCCTCCGCTGACGTCCGGATGGCCCACGCCCGAGAGCATATGCGAGCCGATGCGGAGTACGTCGCGCTGCGGTATGCTGCGCTCCCCAATGATTCCGTGGATGTAACGGAGAGCGACATCCGCGCCTTCTATGACGCGCATCAAGAAGACTATCGGCGCGAGCGTACGTTTGAGCTCCAATATGCCTCCGTTCCGAAGGTCCCTGCACCGGAAGACACCACGGCCTTTCTCGAAGACCTGGAAGGCATGAAGGAGCGCTTCGCGGCTGCGGAAGATCCGAGGGCGTTTCTTGAGCGCAATGCCTCCGCCCGGAGCTTCACGGATGCCTTTTTTGCCCTGACGGATCTTGAAGAACCCATCGCGACTGCTGTCGCAGAGCAGCTGGAGCCCGGTGCCGTTGTAGGACCCGTGGTGGCCAATAACCAGGTGAACCTGATCAGAATTCTTGATCTACAGCCTGCCGAAGAAACCGCGGTCCGCGCGCGACACATTCTGATTGGCACGAATGACCGCGACGATGCGCAGGCGCAGGCCCGGGCGGCTGAACTTGCTACGGAATTGCGCGATGGTGCTGACTTTGCAGCGCTCGCCCGTGAGCACTCGGATGACCCGGGCTCAGCGGCCCGCGGAGGTGACCTGGGCTGGTTCAACCGCGGCGCGATGGTCGCCCCGTTTGAGTCGGCCGCCTTTGGCGCTACGCCCGGCGAAATCGTAGGTCCGGTTGAGACCGATTTCGGGTACCACGTGATTGAGGTTCAGCAGCGCGCGGACCAAGAGGTACAAGTGGCCATCTACGCCGAGAACCTTCAGCCCTCTGTCGCTACGCTGCGCGAAATAGAGGACACCCTGGAAGATCTCCGCATCTACACTGATGAAGGGGCTGACTTCGAAGACGAAGCGGAACGGTTAGGACTGGAGCTTCAGACGGTGCGCGTGGAAGAAGGCCAGGAAAACATTCCCAACATCGGCCAGAGCCCTACGCTACAGAACTTCCTTGAGGGCAGCTCGCGCGGTGACATCTCGGATATCATTGAGCTTGACGACAAGATGATCGTTGGGCGCGTAACTGGTATTCAGTCTGCCGGCTTCCGCCCGTTTGAGGAGGTGCGCGATGCAGTAGAGCCGCGCGCCATCCTGGAGGCGAAGCGCGCCGTGCAAACCGAACGGATGCGCCGCGCCTACGACGCTCATGGGTTTGATGGTCTTGCTGAGGCCCTGGACACTAATGTGCGGACCGCCTCTAACATTTCGTTCGACAACACGAACGTCCCTGGACTTGGTCGTGAGGTCACCTTTGCCGGGCAGTTGCTCGGGCTTGACGTGGGCGATGAAACCGGCGTCACCGAAGGTGAGAACGGCGTGTGGGTGGCCCGCGTGACCCGCAAGGCCGACCTCCCAGAACTGACCGACCAGCGCCGCGCGCAGCTGCGTCAACGCTTGACGCAGGAACGCGTACAGGAACTGCAGGAGGCGTGGGTCGAAAGCCTGCGTGCTGATGCTTCCATCACGGACAACCGCGCCCGAATCTTGCAACAGTAGGCTCTCCCCTTCTGGTCGCCACCCTCAAGCGCGTCTTCTCTCCGGAAGACGCGCTTTATGTTTTTATGCACGCCAGTCCCGACCTCCGCGGACGCCCGGACCCGGCCTACAGATACACCTCAAGCGTGCCGCGAAAGACCCGCTCCACAGCACCTTCCAGATACAGATCAGCGACATGGCCGTCCTCCCACGCCCACCCAACGGTAAGCCGTCCGCCGGGCATGTCCACGTGTGCGGTGTCGGTGCCAATGTGCCCCTGCAACCGAGCCGTCACAGCTGAAGCGAGGGCCCCCGTGCCACACGCTAACGTCTCGGCCTCCACGCCTTTCTCGTAGGTGCGTACGCGGAGCACTGGTCGGTCGTCAGATGCCGTGTCCACGGTGGCGTGCACCGCATTGACGTTGGCACCGGCCGGCGCCAGGCTTGGGTCGTGACGCAACGCCGGCGCCCACGTAGCGAGGTCGGCTTGGGCCTCGCCATCAACGAAGCAGACCACGTGCTCTGTGCCCGTCCAAATAAAAGACGGCGCCGTCCCACCCGGCACCGCCGCTGTGGCGAGGGCTTGCGCCGCCGTAAACCGCTCCGGCGGGGGCACAAAGAGCCGCACCCGCGTCCCCCCTTCCGCCACCTCAGCCCGGTAGACGCCAGCGTCCGTTTCAAACCGCAGGGGATTCGCCGTTTGACCTGCGGCGCGAGCAAATGCTGCAAGGCACCGTGCCCCGTTGCCACACATGGTCGCTCGCGAACCGTCCGCATTCCGGTAGCGCATGCGGAAGTCATGTCCATCCGCAGTGGCCTCTTCAAAGGCCAGCAGGCCATCAGCACCGACGCCCGTGCGGCGCGGGCAGTAGCGCGCAGCCAGGGTGCCGAGTTCATCCTCAGAGAAGGCGTAAAACCGGTTATCGACCACAATGAAGTCGTTACCGGACCCATTCATCTTTACAAACTCAACGACGAGGGGACGTTTCATGGAGTACCTGTATTCGTGAAACTGCCTGAGGGTTTGTAGTTACAACCAGCCATAGGGCACGTCTTACGCGTGTAACACGGACACGCCCTATCTTTTTCGCCGGACCTACTTCTTCTCGTTTTTACCTGCCGCCCATTGGTAACCAAACAGCTTACGATTACGGATGTTGAGCCGCTCCTCCTGCTGGGGTTTAACGATGTAAACTTACGAAAAATTGAGTCCGCTTTTCCGCAGGCCAGCATCACGGCGCGGGGCAACCGCATCATCGTACAAGGCGAGCCCGACGAAGTCCGAACGATCCGCCGCATCATCAACGAGTTGGCGCAGATCCTAAAACGCAACGGCGAACTGACGGAGGCGGACGTGTCTACCGTGATGGCGCTCTATCTGCAGGGGGACGGCGCCCCGACAGCCACCAGTGACGTTGGGGACGTGATCTTGCTCACGCCCGGCGGTGCCCCCATCAAGTCCAAAACGCCCAACCAAGCACGGCTGGTTGAAATCGCCAGCGCGCACGACGTCGTGTTTGCGATTGGGCCCGCGGGTACGGGTAAGACGTACACGGCGGTGGCGCTGGCCGTGGCGGCCTTGAAGGCCCGGAAGGTGAAACGCATTGTGCTCTCCCGCCCTGCGGTAGAAGCGGGCGAGCAATTAGGGTTTCTGCCCGGCGACTTCCGCGATAAGGTGGACCCGTACCTTCGCCCCCTCTACGATGCGCTGGGCGATATGCTGCCCCGTGACCGGCTGGCCGAGTATATGGAGCAGCAGGTGGTAGAGATCGTACCGCTGGCCTACATGCGCGGCCGCACCCTCAGCTCATCGTTCGTGATCTTGGACGAAGCGCAAAACGCCACCCGGCAGCAGATGAAGATGTTCTTGACCCGGCTGGGAATTAACAGCCGTGCGATCGTTACGGGCGACGCTACCCAGATCGACCTACCCAGCCGACGCAACAGCGGCTTGCTGGAGGCCCGCCGCATCTTGAAGGACGTGGAGGGCATCGCATTCGTTGAGTTTGACCGGGGCGATGTCGTCCGTCACCAGTTGGTGAAAGACATCATCGCCGCCTATGAACGCGACGACGAAGCCCGCGCCGGAAGTGCCTCGCGCAAGAAGCAGGGGGCTCGACGCGCCTGATGCGCCGCTTCTCTCGCTACCCGCCCCACTGTGGGCTGAGGCCGTCTTACGGCGCCAGCCTCAGTTGTGAATGACCGATTCCGCCACCGTGTTGCGCACGGGCTCGCGCGCTTCGTCCTGCGGCGCGTCCACAGCGTACTGAAGGTGCTCCACCGGGTTGTTCTCCTCGTCGCACAGCACAACCTGGGGCGTATGCTGCCGCGCTTCGTCCGGCGTCATCTCCGCGTACGCGATGACAATTACGGCATCTCCCCGCTGAGCCAGCCGGGCGGCAGGACCATTCAGCTGTACCGTGCGCTCGCCCGGCGCCCCGGGGATGGTGTAGGTCTCAAGACGGGCTCCGTTGTTGACATTGACGACCTGGACCTTTTCGTACGGAAGGATTCCCGCAGCGTCAAGCAGCTCCTCGTCGATGGTAATGGAGCCTTCGTAATACAGATCAGCCTCGGTGACGCGAAGCGGATGGAGCTTCGACTTGAACATCGTGATGGTCATAGAGGACGTTACGTGCGCGTAGGTACAGTGAGCGGTATGTTGTCGATCAGCCGGGTATCCCCGAAATAAACGGCCACCGCAAGCAAGATGCGCTGGCCTGGCTGCAGGCGCTCCACGGGCGACAGCTCCCTCGCGTCTACCACCTCAATGTATTGAGGATGGACCAGCGGAGCGTCGGCCAAAATGGCCTGCATGCGTCGAACCAGAGGTCCAACCTGCAGTTCCCCCTGCTGCACGGCGGTAGCAGCCGCTGAAAGCGCTTCGTACAGGGCAGGCGCTTGCGCCCGCTCCTCGGGGGTTAGGTAGGCGTTACGTGACGACCGGGCCAGCCCATCGGACTCCCGCACGGTTGGCACCGCCACGATGTCCACGGGCAGATGCAGATCCCGTACCATGCGGCGGATAACCGCGAGCTGCTGGGCATCTTTTTGCCCGAAGACCGCCACATGCGGCTGCACGATGTGCAGCAACATCGACACCACAGTGGTCACGCCGTCAAAATGCCCGGGGCGGACCGCGCCGCAGAGCGTATCCGTCAGTTGGTTGACGCTGACAGTCGTACGCTGCGCAGCGGGGCCGTCTGGATACATCTCCTGCACGGTAGGCGCAAATACGTGTGTGGCCCTCCCCTGGCGGCGCAGCGTTTCTTCATCGGTTTCGAGCGTGCGCGGATACGCTTCATAGTCTTCGTCCGGGCCGAACTGGGTAGGGTTTACGAAGATCGATACCACCACGACATCGCCTTCGTCACCGGCCTGTTCTACCAGCGCCAGGTGTCCCTCATGCAGCGCGCCCATGGTAGGGACAAGTACAACCCGGCGGTCTGCGGCACGTGCGGCCCGCGAGACGGCACGCGCCTCGGCAATCGTGGTCAGTCGTTCCATGGTGGTGGGTGGGTTCGGAGCAGCCCGGGCACGAAGCTCGCGGTATTGTACGAAGGGGCGGCTTAACTGACGACCTGCGCGAAGGTTTATTTTTTGAACAAGAACGCAGGTTTCAGCGCTGGCTCATCCGATGAGTCGCTTCGCTTTACTATACTGTCAGCCTACATTGACTACTGCTTTCAGCTACCCCCTCCTCCCTATGAGCTCCACGCGGATCGAGAACGACTCCCTCGGCGAAGTGCACGTCCCTGCTGATGCGCTGTATGGCGCGCAGACCCAGCGGGCAAAGCAAAACTTCCCCATCAGCGACCTGCGCTTTCCCCGGCTGTTTATCCGCGCCATCGGGATTGTGAAGCAGAGCGCTGCGCGGGCGAACCAACACCTTGGCCTGCTGGACGATGACATCGCCACGGCAATTATTGAGGCCACCGAACAGGTGATCAACGGCACGCTGGATAGGGAGTTTGTGCTGGACATCTTTCAGACCGGCAGCGGCACCTCCACCAACATGAACGCCAACGAGGTCATCGCGAACGCGGCGTCGCAGGCCCTCGGAGAAGCCCTCGGGAGCAAGGCGGTCCACCCGAACGACCACGTCAACATGTCGCAGTCGTCCAACGACGTCATTCCCACCACCATGCACGTGGCCGCCCGGCTCGCCCTGCACGAGACGCTCCACCCGGCCCTGGAGGCCCTCCGCGATGCACTGCAGGAGAAGGCTGAGGCGTTTGATGACGTGCTGAAAAGCGGGCGCACGCACCTGATGGATGCTACGCCAGTGCGCCTCGGGCAGGAGTTCGGGGGCTATGCTGCGCAGCTTGATAAGGCGCTGGACCGTGTAGAGGTCGCCTCGCGCGAGCTTTCTGACCTGGCCCTGGGCGGCACCGCGACGGGCACCGGCATCAATCGCCATCCCGACTTTCCCGCCACCGCGATCGGCTATATCAACGAGGCCACCGCCCTCACGTTTGTTGAGGCCGCAAACCACTTTGAGGCACAGGCAGCCAAGGATGGCGTGGTGATGGCCTCGGGTGCCCTCAACACGATAGCCACCAGCCTCTTGAAGATTGCTAACGACCTACGGCACCTCAGCAGCGGACCAACGAGCGGCCTCTCCGAAATACAGCTCCCCGCTATTCAGCCGGGCTCTTCCATCATGCCGGGCAAGGTCAACCCCGTGCAGAGCGAAGCGCTCATGATGGTAGCCGCCAAGGTGATGGGCAATCACACTACGATTACCGTGGGCGGGCAGCATGGCAACTTCGAGCTTAACGTGATGATGCCGGTCATGGCGCATGCGCTGCTGGAGAGCATTACCATTCTGGCCCACGGCTCGACGGCGTTTCGCACCAAATGCGTGGAAGGCATCGAAGCCAATCGGGCCCGCTGCAAGGAGCTGCTGGAGCTGAACCCGTCAATCGCGACCGCGCTCAACGCTGCTATCGGGTACGACAAGGCCTCGAAGGTGGCCAAGCGCGCAGCCGCCGAGCGCCGGTCCGTACGGGCCGTCGTGGTCGATATGGGACTCCTCTCCGAGAGTGAGCTGGACGAGGTCCTTGACGTCCACGCGATGACCGAACCTGGCATTCCTGGATCGTGACGATGTAGTGTGTCACCTTGCCGTACAGGTTCGATAACAACATTTGCCGGCACAGGCTCGTTTAGACCGTTCAATTTTATGAATGAAAGTGCCTGTACTTGGTCGGCATGTTTTTCGCACAGTGACCCGACTGTACATGTGGCACTACCGCAGAGCTCGCGGCATCTACCCGAGAGCCGGTCTGCCCATCACACAGATTGACACCAACCTTACACTATGAGCACGCAAGGAAAAGCTTCATTGGCCATTTTGACCGTTGTGGCCTTCTTGGCGGGGATCCTCTTCACCACCATGGGCGCCAACGTTTTTGAGGCCGGCGAACGTATAGGATTGGAGTCGCGTGCCGGCGATACGTCCATCGAACTGGACGCGGATAGCCCCATCCTGACTCTTGAAGAATCCTTCGTCGAGGTATCGGAGCGGGTGAACCGGACGGTGGTGCAGATCCGATCGGAACAGGTGATCGAAGGGCGCCCCAATCCGTTCGAGGGCACCCCATTTGAGGACTTCTTTGGCGGTCCGTTTGGCGGACAGGGTGGGGAAGATCAGATCCGACCTGGCCTGGGCTCCGGAGTCATTGCTACGTCGGAGGGGCACATCATCACCAATAACCACGTGATTGAAAACGCCGACAACCTGGAAGTCCGCCTGTTTGATGGCCGCTACTACCCCGCCGAGGTGGTGGGCACCGACCCCGGGAGCGACCTCGCCGTCATCAAAATTGACACGGACGGGCTGGACACGATTTCGTTTGGCGATCACGACAACCTGCGGATTGGACAGTGGGCCCTCGCCTTCGGCTCCCCCCTCTCTGAGGATCTCGAAAATACGGTCACCGCGGGCATTGTCAGTGCCACCAACCGCACCAGCGCTGAAATCTCTGCTCGCATTAACGTCTTTGCAGAGCTGATCCAGACAGATGCTGCGATCAACCCCGGAAACTCGGGCGGCCCGCTCGTGAACGCCCGCGGGGAACTCATCGGCATCAACTCGGCCATCATGAGCCGCACGGGAGGTAACATGGGGATCGGCTTCGCCATTCCGGTGAACGTGGTGGAGAACGTCGTCGACCAGTTGATTGCCGACGGCACGGTGCGCCGTGCGTATCTCGGTGTGAACTTCGACCGGGTGCCGCGCTCGCTGGCTGATGCGTTGGACGTGCCCCGTGGGACGGCACAACTCACGGACGTGCAATCCGATACTCCAGCCGAGCGCGCCGGTCTACAGGAAGGCGACATCATCATCAGCGTCGACGGTCGGCAGTTGCGGGACTTCAACCAGATCCGGACCATCATTGCCAACATGCGCCCCGGCGACTCCGTAGATATGGAGGTAACAGACGAGACGGGTGAGCGCCGCACGGTGAGCGTGGAGTTGGGCGAGCGGCCGGATGGCGAGGCCCTTGCTGGGCAGCAACGCAATCGCGATGACGCCCCCAGCGATGACGTCTCCGGTGAGCTGGAGGAAATGGGCATCAGCCTCACCGACGCCAGCCCTGAGGCGCTGCGCCGCCTTGGCATACGCGGCGTAAGTGACATCGAAGGCGTGCTCATCCGAGAGGTGAGCCGCACCAGCCGGGCGTACCGGGACGGCGAGTTGCGCCAGGGCATGGTCATCACAGAGGTGAACCGTGAGACCGTCAGCAACCAGGACGAATTCTTAGAGGTCTATCGCGACTTGCCCTCGGGTGAATCCTTCATCGTCCGCGTGCTGCGCCCCCAGCGCACACCAGACGGTGGTATAGAGATGAGTTCGTTCTATACAGCGCTTCAGAAACCGTAGCCCATGTGGCGCCGCTGAGCGAAGCGGCGAAGACCCAATAACGGTACAGCAAAGCCGCCCCTCCATGACCGGAGCGGGCGGCTTTTTTATATCCAACAAAGAGACGCGAAACGGCGCCCTTTCCCTGCTACTCGTTCCGCCGGAAGTTCTCGGGGCCGCCCGGATGATTGTCCAGGATGTCCTCTATCTCCCGAAGGGTTTCCTGAGTGAGCCGGTCGGCCACGTCCAAGGCCGCCATATTTTCCTCCACCTGCTCGGGCCGTGAGGCACCGGTAATCACCGTACTTACGTTAGGATTCTGGAGGCACCAGGCGATTGCCAGTTGAGCGGTGGTGCATTCGAGCCGGTCCGCGATGGGTGTAAGCTGCCGGACCTTCTCCAGCTGGGCCTGTCCCTCGGGGCTCTCCAGCCGCTTCCGTAGCCACTCGTACCCCTCCAGGTCCATGCGGCTGCCCTCCGGTATGCCGTCGTTGTATTTGCCCGTGAGGATTCCACTCTTGAGCGGACTCCACGTCGTGAGTCCCAGCCCGATGTCCCGATAAAGCGGAGCAAACTCGTGCTCGACTCGGTCGCGATGCAGCATGTTATACTGCGGCTGCTCCATGAGCGGCGGATGCAGGTGGAGGCGCTGTGCAATCTCGTAGGCGTGCCGGATCTGCTCGGCGCTCCACTCGCTGGTGCCCCAGTAAAACGCCATGCCCTGGTCAATCAGAAAGCTCATCGCTCGCACCGTCTCCTCGATGGGTGTGTGCACATCCGGCCGATGGCAAAAGACGAGGTCCACGTAGTCCGTCTGCAGCCGATCGAGCGCAGCCTCCGTACCTTCGATGATGTGCTTACGTGAAAGGCCCTGATCGTTCGGTCCCTGCCCGCCCCAGAAGATTTTAGTAGACAGCACAAGGTCAGAGCGCGTCCAGCCGGCATCCTGGATGATGTTGCCCATCATCACCTCTGACTGTCCGCCGGAGTAAGCTTCCGCGTTGTCAAAAAAGTTGACGCCGGCATCGTACGCCGCGTGCATACAGGCGGCTGCACGGTCCTCGTCGATTTGATCACCGAAGGTGACCCACGACCCAAACGAGAGAGCAGACACTTTTAGGCCCGAGCGTCCCAAAAAACGGTAGTTCATATCAGAAACGTTTATTGTAGAAAATATAAGTGTGGTAAGATGCGAGGCCCTACGCGGCTTTGCAACCGTCGCGCTGGCTTTGGCAGCCATGTTACGTACGTTGTTCTCGCCTTTCACGCGGTGTGCACAGCGGCATTGTCATCAGGCGCGTACCCAAGGTCAGCACGCGCATGGGCCAGCGACCACATCCGCTGAGCATTGGCTGAGACGCCGTAGTACACGCCAAAATCGACGGCGGCGCGTAGGCTGCAGACCATCAGATGCGCGAGGTCGCGGTGGCTCAGCCATGTACGCCGCAGCCGCTCCTCCCGCGTCGGGTCGTCGTGCGAACGCACCGACCCAATGCGCAGGCACACCACGCGCAGCCCGTGCTGCTCCGCATAGTATCGCCCAAGCGCCTCCCCGGCGAGCTTTCCCACGGCGTACAGGCTATCTGGACGCGGCTCTGCCTGCGCGGTCAGGCGGGGGCGGCCGTCCTGCCCCGGCAACGGATCGTCAGCCTCGTACCCACCAACGACGTGATTGGAGCTGGCATACACTACGCGGGGCACGTCATGGCGCACGGCCGCGGCCAGCACCTGCCGCGTACCATCAATGCCTGCCCCCTGCACCGCAGCCCACGGACTCTCTACCCGCGGATCCGCCGCCAGGTGCACGATCGCATCAACCGGGCCCGTCTTGCGCAGCACGCGATCCAGCACGGCAGCATCCGTGCAATCCCCCGTGTAGACTGATGACGGAGCACCGCCCGCCAGATCCAGCCCGATCCGGGCCATGGGCTCCGGTAATCCCTTCCAGAGGATCTGCCCAATACAACCAGCCGCGCCCGTGATAAGCACGCGAATGTTATCGCTGAATGAAGAATCCATGGGTCGCTGGGGCTTGTACGGCAAATTCGTAGGTTACGGGCGCTTCGACACGTTTCGGCTCTCGGTTTGCATGATCTGGAGTCGCCCGCTTTTCTCCCGCTTGCCTTTACTGCTTGTGATTGGTGAAGATTACCTCGTCGCCTTTTTGGCTGGTCTTGTGCAGGGCATCGTCGAATGGTTGCCGGTATCCAGCCAGGGTAACCTGGCCCTTTTTCTGACACTGGTGGGGACGTCTCCTGACATCGCGTTACAACTGGCCCTGTTTATCCAGATTGGGACCACGCTTTCTGCCACCATCTATTACTGGGAGGACATCTCCGAAGCATTCCGTGCCCTCCCCTCGTGGCGCCCGGCGACTGCTTTTGAGGGTCCGAATGCGATCACGACCTTTGTGGTGGTGGCGTCGTTGGCCACCGGGGTGATTGGGATTCCGCTGTTCCTGTTCGCGGTGGATGCCGTCAGTGAGCTGGCCGGCGGTCTATTTGTAGCCCTCATCGGGGTACTCCTCATCATCACCGGGATCGTGCAAAAGGCGTCGGAGCAGGTGGAGCTGGGCGGACGCACCGAGCCCACGATGCTGGACGCCATGATCGTGGGCGCGTTTCAGGGGCTCACCATCCTGCCGGGGGTGTCGCGCTCCGGCACCACCGTTAGCGTCTTGCTGTTCCGGAGTCTGGAGGGGGCCGCCGCCCTGCGGCTGTCGTTTTTGCTCTCCATTCCCGCGAGCCTGGCGGCCGGTGCGCTCACCATGTTGCGCAGCGGCGGCTTGCCGGGCGTCACCCCGCTGGGCGCCCTGATCGCCCTCTCTACCGCCGCAGTCGTCGGCTTTGCCACCATTCACCTGCTCATGCGAGTAGTGAAGCAAATCCCCTTCTGGCTGGTCTGCTTCGGATTGGGCGGCCTGGCCGTAGCAGGCGGCCTGTTGATGTACTGGGCGATGTAGCCGTAATCTAAGGAAGTCTTGTGCCTTGTGCTACGTCCTACCGCCATTCCTCGTCAGAGAGGACGGGAATATCTTCGCCCATGAACACCTGCTGTCCGTTGTCGGATGAAGGCGCGCCATCGCCACTCCGTCCGGCTTTCCAGGACTCATCGGGCTCGACGAAGGCGTACTCCCCATCATTCAGCACCGGGCCGTTGTAGCGTCCTTCTTGCGGGCCGTTTTCCAACTTCAGCACGCCTCGGGGGCACACTTCAGAGCAAACGCCACAGCCCACACAGGCCGCACGGATGATGTTTTGGCCTCGCTGAGCGTACCAGCGGACGTCGATGCCCATCTCACAGTACGTCGAGCAGTTGCCGCAAGAGATGCACTGGGCGTTATTCGTCGTTATCCGGAAGCGCGAGTAAAACTTCTGCAGAAGCCCCAGGATGGCCGCCATCGGGCACCCAAAGCGGCACCACACGCGGTTGCCCATAATCGGATAGAAGCCGATACCGATGACGCCGGAGAAGATAGCGCCCACGTAGAATCCGTAGGCAGAGGCGAACGCGTTGGAGAACCCACCCAGCAGCCCCCCTTCCATGGCGGAGTTAATCCAGAGAATGGCGGTGCCTATTGTAACGAGCACCAACACGCCGTGCACCATCCACCGCTCCACCTGCCAGGCCTTGAGTGACTTGTCTGAAAGATGCCGGAACGGATCCCCCGCCGTCTCCGCCAGGCCGCCGCAACCGCACACCCAGGAGCAGTACCACCGCTTGCCGTAAAAGTAGGTTAGCACCGGGGTCGCCACAAACGTCATCAGTCCTCCCCACACAATCATGAATACCCCAAGCCGCGTGGTATCCGTAAAGAAGTCTACAGTAGAGGGAAAGAGGTAATTGTGCTCCAGCGGCCAGAAATAGTGAAAATAAAACTCCGGTTGGTTGAAAATCTGCAAGAGGGCCGGGATCACAAAAGCGAAGCCCAACTGGAAGAACATCACGGAGATGGTCCGGACGATCTGGTAGGTGCTGTGGCGATACTTGATGAGCATACGGATGCCCATCACCAGCACCGCGAGCGTGTACAGGAAGCCGTACATGAACCACTCGTCAGCACCCCGCCCCCGCATAATCTCGCTGAGGGGGTCCGTCATCGCAATCAGCCCCTCCAGCGTGGATGGAAAGAAGTAGAGCAGTACATAAACCCCTGTAAACACGACCCCGAGCACCCATCCAAAGGCTCCGCGCATGGTCGATGAGGAGAACATCAGCCCGTCGTTATCGATGCCGGCCGGGCGCTTCAGGTGGCGCTTGAAGTAGAGGTACCCGCCCACGGTGTAGGCCGCCGTCGAGAACAGCAGCAGGGCCCAGGGCGCCAGTCCCCCGGCCCCCACCCAGGCGACGAGAAGGGCCAGCGTTGCAAGACCGGCCAAGAAAAGTCCGAACAGCTCCTGACGCTCAAACTGTGAGGTCGGAGCCGTTAACTGAAAACTGGTGTCGGCGTTGGCCACGGTAACAAGAGGTGTGTGAGAGAGAAATAGTCGTTCCGCTACGATCAGAGCCTGCGTTAGGCCTGGAGCACAACATCGGGGAAGCGCTCACGATACTGGGCCCGCAGGGCAGCTTCATAGCGCTCGTCGAACTCACGGTCGAAGTTCGCCTCCTCCAGCTTCGGGAGGATCTCCCGAATGGTCCGTTCCTCAGCGAGCCAGCGATGGCAGACGTCCTGGCGGTAGCGAACGCCCATCAGGTTGAAGCCTACCACCCGTTCGCTCTCACGCTCATAATTGATGCGAATGAGTTTGGGCTTCGAGGGGTGCTGCCAGCAGAGGGTCTCCTGGTCCTCCGGCAGATCCGGGGCAATGGTGCCGTACGTCTGATACTCGACGTTGAAGAACTTGGCCGAGTTGAAGAACGGCCCCGGCGCGTACCCACGGGTATCACCGGTAATGATGCGCGCCACAGCCTGCCCTTCCTTGCGCCCCGTGTACCAGAGCTGATCGATGGTGCGGTACCCGATGCCCTCCCGCACGAACTCGGTGCAGTCGCCCACTGCATACACGTTGGGCACGTTGGTGCGAAACCGCTCATCCACCAGAATGCCCCGGTTGGTTTTGATCGGCGTGCCCTCGGTTACCGCGAGGTTGGGCGTTACCCCAATGGTGATCCCCAAAAACTGACAGTCGATCCGCTCCCCATTGTTCGTGGTGATGCCCTCCACCCGCCCGTTGCCGTTGCCGTGGATGGCGTCAAGCTCTGTCGAGAGACGCAAATCGATGTCATGCCCCCGAATAGCCTCGGTGACAATCGTGGCTTCTTCGGGCGGCAGCACATTGCGGTAATAGTTGGACTCCCGCACGAGAAACGTCACCGGGATGTGGCGGGTGTGCAGCATTTCAGCCAGTTCTACGCCAATCAATCCACCGCCTGCTACCACGGCACGGTCAATCCCGTCGGTTGCGTCCTCCATCGCCTCGAGATCCGGTATGCCGTAGAGGCCCTGTACGCCCTCAAGATCTTCGCCCTCCATCCCGATCGATCGGGGCTTTGAGCCGGTGGCAAGGATCAGGATATCATAGGCGAGAGGCGCGCCCTCCCGAAGCTGAAGTGTTTTTTTCTCAACATCAATCGTCTCCACGTAGTCATACACCAGCGCGATGCGGTTCTTTTCCCAGAACCAATCCTCGTAGGGCTTGGTGTCCTCGTACGTCATGTGCCCCATGTAAATATACATGAGGGCTGTGCGGCTGTAGAAGTGCTCCGTTTCGGCCGAGATGACCGTCAGGCGGACGTCGGAGGACGCCTTGCGCAGAAATCGAGCCGCGGTGATACCGGCAACTCCGTTTCCAACGATGGCAACGTGGGTAGGCATGCGGGGTGGGGCACTCTCAAACAAAAGGTATGCGGGGCAGCCGCCGGTTCATCGTCGGATGAACCATAGGCAACCTCTACGTACCATACCCTTCAGGCGCGTTACAGTGCCGTTGGTGGGTTACCAGCCGGCATGCGTTGGAGCACATGGCACGGCTCGGAACGCGGCCACAGGTTATTGACTGTCCTGTCCTCACGTGGCACGCCACTCGGTAGCAAGGATGTTGCATCCGAGGGCACGTACAGATGGGCGACGACTACCTATTGTGCTTATCATTTTCTATGCTGTCGGCGGTCCCCTGGTAGGGTTGCGCCGTGTGGCGCGTCCTGTGCCCTCTGTTGATAGGCCTCTGGAGTTTCTCTGTATGATTTACGGCATCACTGGCAACGTGCAAAAGGATTCGCTGTGGGAGCCTGCAGGACGGCTGCTGCACTGGATGGAACGGCAGGGCCTCGCCTACTGCGTGCACCCTGAGCTGCGCAGCGGCTTGGCCACCCATCATCCCGACCTGCCGAACGCTTCGGGCGTCCCCTGCGTCGACACCCTGACCGACGTGGCCGACATCATCATTTCGTTTGGCGGCGACGGCACCCTGCTGCGCTGCGCCCACGAGGTGGACCAGGCCGAAACCCCCATTCTGGGCATCAATATTGGCCGGCTGGGCTTTCTGGCCGCTATTGAAGTGCGGGGGATGCTCACGGCGATCGAACAGATTGAGGCCGGCGCATACCTGATCGACCCTCGCACGACCCTGAAGGCCACGGTAGCGGGACAGCCAGCGGCACTGCCCTGGTCGTGGGCATTGAACGAGTGGGTGGTGGAGCGGGACGGCCCCGCAGGGCTCATCTCGGTAGACGTGAAGGTAGATGGCGTGCCACTCAACAACTACTGGGCTGACGGCCTCATTATGGCTACCCCTACCGGATCTACCGCCTACTCGCTGGCGGCCGGCGGCCCCATCGTCGTACCGGGCTCCGGCGTCGTCACCCTCAGCCCGCTGGCGGCCCATGCCCTCACGGTGCGCCCCGTCGTCCTCCCAGACACAGCCACCATTGATATTACCGTGCAGACGCCGGGGCGTCAGGGTTACATCCTGGCCGGTGACGGCGCCAGCGCCTCGATTGGGGTCGAGGAAACACAGATCCGGGTGGAACGAGGCAACCACCGGGTCCGCCTGGTGCGCCTGAGCGATCAGCACTATTTCGATACGCTCCGCAGCAAGCTGATGTGGGGCGCCGACCGCAATGCCCGCTCCTGAAGCTGTAAACGGCCCGCCCTTCGCTCCAATTTTAAACTTGGAATGAAACCGAGGTGGGGGCTGCGTCGTGCATTGACTCTTGCAACAGCAGCGCACTATATTGGGCGCTCCCTGGCCGGGTAGCTCAGTCGGTAGAGCAACGGACTGAAAATCCGTGTGTCGGCGGTTCGAATCCGTCCCCGGCCACTCGGTGGTTATCCACCGAACCTTGACACGCCAGCGCTTGCGCAGGAACATCAAGGCGCCGTACACTTACACATGCGCTCGACGACGCAGGACGACCGTCACACAAGATGCGCAAACGTAGGCTTTACGGTCCGGTAGTTCAGTTTGGTTAGAACGCCTGCCTGTCACGCAGGAGGTCGCGGGTTCGAGTCCCGTCCGGACCGCCACAGCCCTGCTCTCTTCTTGAGGGCAGGGCTTCTTTTTTTGGCCTGGGTTTTACGCCAAGGGGGTTTTAGGTTTTACGCCAAAGGCCGCTGCATGACCCGCTCAGCCGCTGCCACCCTTCGCTGATAGGCCTCCATTGAGAAGTCAAGGCCCGACCCAAGATCTTCGTCCGGCATGATGAGCGTCAGGCGGAATGACTTCAGGGGGCGGTCATCCGCTGGATGCCGTAGCGTAACCCCTCCTGCCTCAGCCTGCTCCACGTAGCTATTGATCTTGCGGAGCCACTTGATGTCGTTCCAGATGATCTCCGCCAGCAGCGCCTGGAGCACGATCGCTCCATCCTCCAGTATACCGGTCGGACTGTTCGCTTGCAGCGGTTGCGGCACCGGCTCTGTCGTGATCACCACAATCTCCTCCGGCTCAAAGGGAATCACGTCGGCCAACGGAGTGATGTTGCGAACACCGCCGTCCACAAACTGATCGGTGCCGATGCGCGTGGGCGGGAAGGTGATGGGGATGGCAGTTGACGCCAGCAGCCACCTGCGTGAGGCCGATGCATCGTACGTCGTGTCGGGCGCGATGTGGTGCTGCACGTAGGCCCCACTGCTTAACGACACCACGCCAAAAATGGTGTGAATCTGCGTGTCGTTTGGGTCGTAGGCTTCAGCTATTTTTGCCATGAGGGGGTCATTGTCATAAATCGAGCGCTTGGAACCCCGCCAGAGCTGGAAGGCGCGCCATAGGGAGAGCCCACCACGATAGACGTCCGGATTGCGTGAGGTGCGCCAGATCTCTTTCAGACGCTCCCGCTGCCCAGTAGCCAGCATGGCAGCGTTCAGGGCCCCTACGGATACCCCGGCGATGACGCCCCAGCGATACCCCCGTTGAAACAACAACTCCTCGACCCGTGCCTGAAACGATCCTTTAGCCCCACCACCGGCCAGTACGAGTGCTTGCATCGCGCCGTCGTCGTTTGTTTACGTGCTGTCGAGAGAGGCCCTACCGCGGAATACTGGCCACGACTACATACATACACATTTGCCTATTGGGCGGCGGCGGACACCAGCGAAAAACGCCAAAGGTCGATCGGACACGGCGCGATTATCCCACCCCCGTTAACGCCTAAGCCTACGCTCCTGGTCAGCAAAGGGCGTCATCCACGTCAGGCATGGACAATGGCGTAATGGACAAGGCATCTCGCAGCATCACCCGTGTAGAGGGGCCGTAGTTGAAGAGCAGGTCTACCACAGACATGCCTGGCTCAAAGCCCTCGAAGTTTTGCTCGTAGGCGGGTAGGTTCAGCGTCAGCACGTTGCCAGGACGGCCATCAGCTGCAGCGATAGGGGCATCATGCGAGACCGCATCCTCGGCGAGGAGCACAGGCCCGGCCGGGTCATGCGCGAGCACCTTCCCCAGCGACGTAGCCGGCGTAGGTAGCGTGGTTGTAGGCACCAGTTCTACCGAGAGGTCAAGCGCCTCTTTTACGAAATCAATCGTTGCCCGTGCCAACGGCCCGACCGATGTCCACTCCTGCTCAAAAATAGGACGCAGCCGAGGCTCATAATATTCAAAGTACGGGGCGGAGCGGTAGTTAAACATGAACGCGCGCCAGTGCCGGCCCATCCATGGCTCATTGGTATTGATGGCCGTCTGCGCAATCGACCGTCCCTGCTGACCGCTCCGTAGCGGGATTGAGATCCATTGCCATCCGTTGGGGTTACGCAGCTTCGCCCGGTTCTGCAGGGACTGCCGGCTGTAGCGAAACGCATCGCCTACATAGAGCCGGTCTGCGGCAATCATTAGCGCAGTGAATAATGGCGATGGCCAATACTCTGGCGGGCGGATGGCAATCATTGACAGGTACGGCCGAAATGCTGTGAGAATGATGTTGGAAATGAAACCCGGGTTTCTGTTTCCCGTGGGCAGGTCTATATTAGTGCCGGTCAGGGGTTCCTTTTGCCTGACAGCGCACCTTCTTCACGGGCCAAGCTCTCCGACTTTTTCATGCGCTCCACTGTCATCGATACGCAGGTACCTGCCACAACGCACCGCCTGTTTTTGGTTGCCCTCGGGCTTTTTGCCGGGTCCATTGCCTTTAGCTTTCTCGGCATTTTGCTCCTGACACTGGTTCCCGCCAGTATGGAAATCTTTGGGCCTTACATGAACACGCTTATCCAGGCGCCCACCTGGACGTACATGATTCTGCTTGGGCTCATCCCGATCCTGATGTACGGGCCTACACTGGGTACCCGGCGCATAACGATCATTGTCTTCTGGGGCTGCCTGATCGGTGGAGGCAGCGAACTAATCGGCACGACCGGGTGGTTGAGTGAATTCCTGGGCCTATCCTGGTCATTTCCGTTTGGCGACTACACCTACACCGGCTGGTTGGGGCCTGAGTTTGCCGGCCATGTGCCCTACTTTATCCCGCTCTCATGGTTTGCCATGGCGCTGATCTCGCTGGATTTGGCGCGGCGCCTTCCCACTGGACGAGGCACGCGCGTGCTTGTAGCCACCGTGTTCATGGTTCTGTGGGATGTTTCACTGGACCCCGCCATGAACGGCGCCGGCTCCGCCGTCGGCACCGTACCTTTCTGGCTATACGACGTCAACGGATTTTACTACGGTATGCCCTTGACCAACTGGTTTGGGTGGTTCCTTGTATCGTACCTCATCATCTGGGGATACGAACTGTTGGCCGGGGGGCTTGATACTGTTCATACCTATGCGCCGACGGTATATTTCCTGAACTGTCTCTTTCCCCTGCTCATCTTGCTTGTTCAGGGCCTTTACATCCCACTGCTGATCGGAAGCGTAGCCACCCTCATCCCGCTTGCTGCCCTCGCCCGCTACAGCGCGCTTCCGTTGGTGCCCTCAACCCCGGTTCTTCGCCGCGCTCCTGCTTCTGACGACTCTACGGGCTAACTATGCCGCCTACGCTCCCACCTCGCATTCATACCGACACCCACGTATGGGAGGCGTTTCGGTACCACTCACGCACGTTTTCGATGGCGGCCCGCTTGCTCCCCCGGCGCGTGCAAATGCCCATTGCCACGTTATATTTGTTCTGCCGCCGGGTGGATACGCTGGCTGATCAGGAAGTGCTTACCATTGGGCCTGATGCAGCACTTGAAGAGGCGGAGCTCTTGCGCCACAAACTCGACCGTACGCTTAGCGGCTACCCGCCCGACGCATTTCTCTGGCAGCAACTGGCACGTGTGCATGAGGAATTTACCCTGGTGCCCGAGGCGCTCTTCGAACTGTTGGATGGCGCCGAATGGGACCTCGAAGGCCGCTCCGTCGACACCAAAGCCGATCTCATTCACTACTCCAACCTCGTGGGCGGCAGTGTAGGGGTGATGATGTTGCCCTTCCTCGTGCGGGAGCGCGCCGACGTGGACCGGCTGGAGGCCTCTGCCCGCCGCATGGGCATCGCGATGCAACTTACCAATATTCTGCGCGATGTGGGTGAGGACCTGGAAACCCTACAGCGTGTGTACCTTCCCATGGCGTGGATTGAGGCGCAAGGGCTACGCCTTGAGCGGCTGGCAGAAGGCCATGTGCCGGCGGGCTACCCACCCCTCCTTGAGGCGGTCATGGCGGAAGCTGAGGCGCGCTACGCTTCTTGCATGGATGACATTGGTGCGCTGCCGTTTCAGGTCCGGGTGGGCATACGCGCTGCGGGCCGGATGTACCGGGAGATCATGAATGAAGTACGCGCTCGCAACTACGACAACCTTACGCAGCGCGCGTACGTCCCCTTCTGGCGCAAGGCTGCGCTCGTCGTGCGTGACGGATATGCGCGGCGGAAGGGCCGCCTGCAACAAGCAGAGCCGGCGAGGCTGGCATGAAGCCCATCCTGCAGTTCTTGGTGGAGCAGCTCATGCTCTTTTCGCTGCGCCGTACGTTTGCGCGCGTGGAGTGGGTTACCCCGCCTCCCGAACTTCCCAGCGACCGCCCCGTGGTGCTCTATGCCAATCACCATACGTTTTACGACGGCTACCTGCTGTGGCTGATCGCGGCTCATTGGCAAAAGCGGACCCCGCTCATCTGGATGGCTGAATGGGATCGAATGCCTATCTTCACCATGGTGGGCGCGCAGCCGTTTCCCACAGACGACGCCCAGCGCAGAGCGGCCACCCTCCGCCGCACGATTCGCACCTTTCGGGCCGATCCACAAGCCGCCCTGGGGTACTTTCCCGAGGGCAGGCTCCACCCGGCAGAAGAGGGAATCGATGCCTTTGACCCAACCTTCATGCAAACCCTGGACCGGCTATTCCCCGATAAGTTGTGGTGGCCGATCGGTATTCACCTGACGTGGCGCACCGAGGCGCACCCGGTCGCTCGGGTGGGCGGGGGTCCGCTGCACGCGCAGGCCGACGGCACCGAAGTCGAACGGCTGCGCCAGGTCTGGACGGCGGTTCGTTCCGCCGACCCGGTATCGCCGGTCCGGCTTATCGACGGGGCCACCGGCGCCAACGAACGCTGGAACTTCGCGGCGCTCCGCTCCGTGTTCGCCCGGTATTTATAGCACAACCCACGGCACCTCTACGCACGTTGGCATGATGCCTGCACCCTATGCCATCCTCTGCGCTTCTCACCTCCCCCCGTGCTCCATGCTCAGCATTGCCCTTGCCCTCACCCTTGCCTTCACGCTTGTGCCTGATTCCATTCATGTGCTGTATGAAAATAAGGACGTTGACGGCCTCAAGGCCCTGTGTGAGCGCACAGAAGATCGGATGGAAGATCTGATGTGTCGCTACCGGCTGTATCCGCTGACCGAAGAGGCAGAGTACATCGCGGACATCCCCACATCGCTGGACGACGCCAGCGCCCGTGAACTTGCGCTGCTATCCGGTCTGTGGGGCTACCGTGTCGCCGAAAGCTCTTTCTTTCGGGCGCCGCGCTATGGTACGCGGTCCAACCGCCTGATGCGTGAAGCCCGCGAAAAGAACGCGCTGGAGCCGTTCGTGCTGCTCATCAACGGGCAATCCTTGCTGTATCGGCCCAGCTTCATTGGCGGCGATAAAGAGCAAGCTCGCGAGCAATTCGAGTTGCTGTGCCGCGTGGTCCCCAACAACCCGGATGCCGGTATCACCGTCATGGAAGCGCAGGTGTGGCACTGGTATGCGCTTCGTCTGCTGGAGAAAGAAAACGCCGACCGTGTGCACGAGGAGCTGCTTGCCGCCAATCCGCCGCCGCTCCATCGCGACTTTCTGGAGGATCCCCCCAACATTGAAGAACCTCGCTCCTAACTGATATCTTGCCGCGTCGGACGCCTGTTGCCCCCCTATGACGCTTTTTCTCACCCTGCTTCATGCGGGGCTGCTCGTACTGATCGGTGCCAACTGGTGGTACCTCCGCCTTGCAAAACGCGCCTCCCTTGCCAATACCCGCGTGCCGCGGCTATCGGTGCTCATCCCGGCGCGCAACGAGGAAGAAAACCTGAAGCGCTTGCTCCCCTCGCTGGCTGCGCAGGACTATCCCGACCTTGAGGTCATCGTGTATGACGACGCCTCGGAGGACCAGACGTGGGACGTGATTCAACGCTACGGCGATGGGCGCGTGCGGGGGATGCGGGGGAACGGTCCCCCTGAGGGGTGGATGGGGAAGCCCCATGCGCTCTACCGGGTGACGCGGCAGGCCACAGGGGATCGGTACCTGTTTCTGGATGCGGATGCTGAGCTGCTGCGGACGGATGCGCTACGCCGTCTCATGGCGCTGCACGAAGGCATGCCCCAGCCTGGCGTGATGACGGGGCTGCCCCGCCTTCAAGGTTCCGGAAAGCTGCTGGTCAGCCTCGTGCCCAACGCCATTCTGGTCGGCCTTCCCTGGCCCCTCGTACGCTATATTCCGCTTGCCGCCCTTGGCGCCGTGAACGGGCAGTGCTGGATGCTACGGGCAGATACGTATCACGAGCTGGAACCCCATCACGCGGCCAAGGGCGAGATCCTCGAAGACGTGATGATTGGCCGGTACCTCAAGCGCAACGGGGTGGTGCCGTACCTGCGGGACGTGCAACCAGAGCTGGCGGTGTACATGTACCGCTCGTTCGGGGACGCCTGGCGCGGCTTTCGTAAAAACGCCTATCTCATTCTCGGAGGCAGCCCGGCCTCTTTTGCCGTAATGTTTGCCGTCTTCGGGCTTACGTTTGTCTTCACCCCCCTGTTTGGCTGGTGGCTGCTGCTTTCCCTCTACGCCTTCAAGGTTGCCACTGACCGGATCAGCGGCTTTTCCTGGACCCTGTCCCTCCTCACCCCCATCTCCTACACCCTGGGCTGGGTGCTACAGCTCGACTCCGCCATCAGCCACTGGCTCAAACGGGTCTCTTGGAAAGGCCGCCACGTGGAGCAAGCTTCCCTCGATTCACAGGCGTAGTTCAGGAGGCGTTATCCACTTCGCGCACGCCTTCCAGCTTGTACCCAATCCCGTAGACGCTTTTGATGGGCCAGGTTGACTCGTCCGTGCCATCCATCACCTTGCGCAGCGCATTCACATGGCGATCGATCGTACGCGTTTCAATCTCGCTGGGAAGCTTCCATACATCCCGCAGAATTTGCTCGCGCGTGGCTGTGCGTCCGTGGTGACGGATAAGGTAGCGCAGCAGCCGAAACTCCAGATCGGTAAGGCTGACCGGCTCCCCGTCCCGCGTGACGGTCTCCTCTTCGATGTCGATGGTCAGCCCACCGACTTCAAAGATGCCCGCCTTCAGTTCCGCCGCGTCGGTGCGCCGCAGGATGGCCTGGATGCGAGCCAGCAGCTCTTCAGTGGAAAAAGGCTTGGTGAGGTAATCGTCAGCCCCCAGCTCAAAGCCGCGCATTTTGTCCTCGTGGCCACCCAGTCCGGTTAACATCAGTACTGGAGTCCCAACGCCCTTATTGCGAATCTCACGCAGGATTTCGAAACCGCTCTTTTCAGGGAGCTTCGCATCGAGCACGATCAGATCTGGCTCTGGGAGGGTAACCGCGGCCTCCAGCCCCTTATCGCCCTCGGCCGCCAGCGTAACCTCGAAGCCCTCCGACTCCAAAAAAAGCACGAGACCGGTGCTCATCTGTGGGTCGTCCTCGACGATAAGAAGGCGCTTTGTTTCCTGGTCACTCATAGAAGTAACGTGCTACGCTATGGGAAGGCTATGTTTTTCATCCATGAGTATAGGGCGCACAGGTACAAGGGAATGAAAAGATGTTGTGCCCTTGTACCGATGCCACCCTATCTCCATAAGCGGCCTCTCTACGGACACCCTACGCGTGTACGATAGCCAGCGGCCGTAGGCGCGCCACGAGCCGCGCGATGCCCGAGCCCCGGACGCTGCGTGCCACCTCGTCCAGCGGATCGTCAGAGGCAGCAACGGGGTCGGAGAGCTGATCGGTTCGGTGCGACCGGAACGCCACCCCGTTGCGCTCCAACAGCTCGCCCAGGGTACCGTTTTGTTGCCCTTCGCTCAGCGACCGCGCTCCACTGTGGGTGGAGGAGCCAAAGCTGGTGCTCATGCCCCGGTGCGTGCCCACCAACACCCAGGAGGAGCGCCCCGGTTGCCCCGGCATGAGTACCGGATTGCCCAGCGCTCGGTACGGCGAGGCGATGCCCGGCGTCCCTGGCCCAAAGGCGCGCACGGCGCCTTTGCGGTGCACATAACAGCGCAGATGCCGGCCATTGACCTGATGCATCTCCAGGCGGCCCATGTTGTGGGCCATGTCGTAGACCGTGTGCAGCGTGGGGCCCTCCTCTCCAAGCGCAGCGGCGAAGGCTTCCCGCACCTGGTGGGCGATGAGCTGCCGATTGGCGTATCCTACGTTGGCTGCCGCTTGCAGTGCGTCCTGGAACGACGTTGCATGGGCATCTTCATGGTCGCAGTGGGCCGCATTCGATGCATCGGTAGCGCCCGCCCGGGCTTCGTTGAAGACGTCGGTGAAGTGGGCGCTTACCGCGCGGCCGAAGTTGGCGGAGCCCGCGTGGATCTGAACCACGAGCCCCCCTTCTGTAAGCCGCATCACGTGCGCCGAGGCCGGTTCATAGATTTCATCGACGACGGAGACTTCCACAAAGTGGCCGCCTGCCTCCAGCGTCCCAAGCTTCTCCGGGACTTTCCGTTTGAGTTCCTTTGGCAGGCCATCAAGCGTAGCTTCAGACAAACGCCCGCCTTCCTCAATGCGCACCAGGTCATCCTGCTCAGCAAACCCGCGACGGTACGCCCATTGCGCACCCGACTGCGCGATGAGGTCGGCATCCGAGCGGGATACGTTGATGGGCGGTTCAGCCGTTGCGCCCGAAGGGATATGCTCGAACAGCGCCTCGACGAGCCCTTGCAGGTCGGTTACTGTATCGGCAGTGGTCGAGGTAGCCAGGAGGCGCACCCCGCAGTTGATGTCGTCGCCAATGGCTGACGGTGCTACAACACCGCCCGGATAGGCCGTAGCTACCACACTCCCCATGGGCGAGCCGCTGCTGGCGTGGGCATTCGGCATCAGTACGACGTGGCCAAGGGCGCCCGGCAACGAGGCCGAAGTCAGGGCCTGCTCCAGCGCCTCCGTTCCCACCAAATCGTGCGCCAGGGCTTCCGTGGCCAGGATGCGCACCGGCACCTGCATGCCCTCACGGGCGGAGGTGGGGACTTCCCATTGGTACCGGCCCACCTGCTTAAGATCGTGTTGAGACATGTATTGTGCTTAGAGAGGATGAGGAGGTCGTGACGGGCCCGGCTACCATCCATCTACCGTAGCCTACGAGCGTTCACACACCTAATCCTATTTTGTCGACAGCATAGGTGTTCCGTGCGTAACCGTTTACATCGGAACTCATGAGGATCCAACACATTCCGCTACACTTTGCTTTTGCACATCTATCCACACCTCAATGCCACGTAGTGGTGCATACGCCGTCCCTAAGCGGTTTGCCGCGGCAACGTTTGCGTCCTACGAGCCACAGCACCCTACGCAGGTCACGGCCATCCGACGAGCGCAGGCGTATGCGCACCGTGTGGCCACCCACGCCGGGCGCTCCTGGTGGCAGCGGCTCACCGGCGCTTTCTCGTCCACCGCAGATACGACGCACGGGCTGTACGTGGTAGGGCCGGTAGGCGTGGGTAAAACCCATCTGCTCGCTGCCCTTTATCATGAGCTGACCGGTGTGGGCGTACCGGTCGCGTTCCTGCATAGCAGCCAGCTCTTCCGCGATCCGCTCCCGCCTACACAGCTCGCCCGGGAGATCGCGAGCCACTACCCCGTGTGCTGCCTCGACGAGGTGGAGTTGGACGACCCCGCCAACGAAGTGCGCCTCGTGCGCTTTCTGCAAACGCTATCGGCAGCAGGCGGCATCCTCATGGCTACCAGCAATGTGGAGCCCGAGCACTTCCTCTCTTCGATGGTCGGCACCGACCGGTTCCAGCACTTCCTGCAGGAGCAGTTCCGACAAACGTATGAGGTGATCGTGGTTGACGGGGACGACTACCGCCGCAGGCTGGACAAACCGGGGCATGCCTGGATTGGGCCGCGGGCGGAGACGCAGGCTGAGATGCGTGCCGTATGTTCAACCGTAACGGGCAACACCAAATGGATTACGGCTGATGCGCTGCTCTCCGCCACGGAAACGACGCCCCATCGCCACTTGATGGATGACTTACTGGCCCTGGATGCCCTCTTCATCCATGCGATCACCGTCACCTCTACCGATGATGCGTTGCGGCTCCTCCGCGTGGTGGATGCCCTGTACACCGCCGACGAGGCGCCTGTGCTGTACTTCACCTCCTCGACCCCTCCAACGCTGTGGTTCAAACCCGAGGCGCAGCATGGCAAGATGGCGCAGGGCATCGCCGAAAAGTTCAACCGCACGGTGTCCCGGCTCTACGCCATGTGTACCATCGAACGGCTGCCAACAGCGGCGCTTTGAGGACCTCCTCCTGCCTGTTACGCGGTTGAGGCAGCCGCGTCGGGGGCGGGGCGCGTGGGCTCGTCGGCCGTCCCCACTGCATGAATCCAGCCGCCGGCGAGGACGTCGTCGCCTTCATACAATACAATCGACTGCCCCGGCGTAATGGCACGCCGCTCCTCGGCAAAGGCTACCTGTAGCGTATCGGCGTCGGATTGCCAGGCGATCCCCGGCGCGCCTGCGTCATTGTACCGGATGGCGCCAATCACGGGGCGCTCCTCCTCCAGCGAGGCGTACTTGCCAAGGTTGATCTGCCCGGCCCGTAGCGTCTGCTGCATCAGTTCCTCCCGAGGGCCCACGGTCAGCGTATTCGTGTCCGGGTCAATGTGGGTCACGTAAACGGGATGCCCAAGGGCAATATCGAGTCCCCGGCGCTGACCAATCGTGTAGAACGGATACCCCTTGTGGGTGCCCACCTGCGTCCCATCCGACAGGACAATGGGCCCGCCAGCGACGTCGTCCTCAAGGTTGTCGACACGCTCTTTCAGAAACCGATGATAGTTGTTGTCCGGAATAAAGCAAATCTCGTACGAGTCCGGCTTATCTGCCACCCGGTCCAGACCGAAGTCGGCTGCCATCTCCCGGATCGTGGGCTTCGTGTATTGGCCAAGCGGAAAGATGGAGCGGGCGAGGTGCTCTTGCGGGAGCCCCCAGAGGGCATAACTCTGATCCTTGTTGCGGTCAACCCCCCGAGAGAGCACGTAGCGATCCAGTCCTTCGTCATGGCGGACCTGAGCATAATGGCCGGTGGCGATGTAGTCGCAATCCAGATCATTCGCGCGGCGGAGCAACGCATCCCACTTGATGTGCGTGTTGCACAAGACGCAGGGGTTGGGCGTACGGCCGGCCAGATATTCGCTGGTGAAGCGCTCCACCACCCAGTTGCCAAACTCTTCCCGGATATCCACGATGAAGTGCGGGAAATCGTACGCCATGGCTACAGAGCGGGCATCATTCATCGACTCCAGTGTGCAGCAGCCCACCTCTTTCCCGCTCGTAGCGGGCGCACTCGTCGCGTAGTCCCACGTTTTCATGGTGAGCCCCACGACGTCATATCCTTGCTCTTTTAGTAGCACCGCGGTCACGGAGGAATCGACTCCTCCACTCATCGCGACCAGCACCCGGCCTTTGGTAGGCATAACACGTCACATTCCAAATAGATAGTTCAATAGACAGCCCAAGTGAACGAGAACATAATGCTGGCGTTCCAGCGCATTCGTCACGGAGCCTCTGCTGTTTCCTCTTTACGTGTACTGCCTCGACTGTATCGCCATGCGTTCTTTCCTATGCGCCCTGTTGTTCTTTTCGGTGTTCACTTTGCTTGGATGTAGAGACGGTATCGCCTGGGATGCCGTAGAGCGCATGATTGAGCGCGACTATCCCGCTGCCCAGGCCCTCTCCACCGATTCGCTGTACACCTGGCTACAGGACGAAACCGTCTCCCCACCGATACTGCTGGACGTGCGGAAAGCGGAAGAGTACGCCGTGAGTCATCTGGAGGGCGCAATGCGCATCGATCCAAATACGACCGACTTCGCGTTTCTTGCCGATTATACCCGGGAGACGCCCATTGTCGCCTACTGCTCGGTTGGGTACCGCTCGGCCGCGGTCGCTGAGCGGCTGCAAGAGGCGGGGTTCACAAACGTGCACAACCTTGAGGGTTCCATCTTCAAGTGGGCCAATGCGGGGTACCCGGTTGTGCGCGACGGAGTACCTGTGGATGAGGTCCATCCGTACGACCGTTTATGGGGCCAACTCCTGGACCGCTCCTATCGCGCTTACGAAGCTGACAGCTAACGGCCATCTGCTTACAGCAGGTGCTTGGACCGCCCTCCATCGATGGGTAGGGCCGTGCCGGTGATGTAGCCTGCCGGGTTGCTGGCCAGAAACGCTACCGTGGCGGCGAACTCGGTGGGCGTGCCAATTCGCTTGAGCGCGTTGTTCTCTGCCCAAGCGGCAAAGACCTCCTCCCGTGTCTGCCCGGTGTCCGCGCGGGTGCTATCTGCCAGATCGTTGAGTCGCTCGGTGCGCGTGTAGCCCGGCAGCACTGCATTCACGGTGATGCCCTCGGGGCCCAGGTCGTCGGCCAGGCTTTTCATGTAGCCAAGCACCCCAGCACGTGCCGTATTGGACAGCGCCAGCCGGGGAATCGGCTCTTTGGCTGCCGCGGACGCAATCATGATGATGCGGCCAAGGCCCTCGTCTGCCGCGGCAGCCTTGAGGTGCGGGGTGGCATGCCGGCAGAGCGCGATCGTGCTGAGGAGGTTGAGCTCCAGGGCGGCCTGCCAGTCGTCTGGGCCAAACGATGTGGCCGTTCCAGCCGGTGGGCCTCCGGCGTTCGTCACCAGGATGTGCAGGGCGCCAAACTGCTCCGCCGTGGTCTCGATGGCACGTGCGACGGCAGCTTCGTCGGTGACATCACACACGAGAGGCAACACCATCTCCGCAGGCTGGCGCGTTTCCTCGGCGATGGAGGCCGCAGCGTCAGTAATCCGGGCCTCATCGCGCGAGCACACGGCCACGCGGCACCCCTCAGCAGCGAGCGCGCGTGCGGTGGCATACCCGAGGCCCGTGCTGGCCCCGGCAACAAACGCTATTTTGTCGGTCAAGTGGAGGTCCATGGCATCCTGTATTAGATCAATTTTCGCTTGTGTTTGCGGCGTTTCCGGCCCAATGTTAGGTTGACTCTTTAACCCGACCCGCCGTTTCATACTATGTCGCAGCGCACCCCATCGCCGCCCTCTCCTCGTGAAGTCGCGGATTCGCCGCAAGCCCCGGATGCTATCGGCCCCTACAGCCAGGCCGTCATGGTGAAGGACACGCTCTACTGCTCAGGGCAGATTCCCATCAACCCGGACACAGGAAGTATGGTCACCGAGAGCGTGGAGGCCGAAGCCATACAGGTGCTGGAGAATATCGGCGCCGTACTTCGGTATATGGGCATGGGATACGAGCACGTCGTGCAGTGCACCGTATTCCTGTCAGACATTAACAACTACGCGACCGTCAACGATGTGTACGGGCGGTACTTCAATGAGCAGCCTCCGGCCCGTGAAGCCATCGAGGTGGCGGCACTGCCCCGGCAAGCCCGCGTGGAAATTTCCTGCATTGCGGTGCGATGATCGCCAGGCGTAGACAACACGCGGCCATCACCACACGCCAGGCCGTCGTTCATTCCTCTACGCGCACGAGGGTGTGATACGCGAGGGCGTCATCCAGCTCGTCTCGACCGTTGAGGAATGCCAGTTCTAATAGAAACGAGTAGCCTGCGACCGCCGCCCCCACAGACCCCACGAGTTCGGCAGCGGCGGTGGCGGTTCCACCCGTGGCGATAATGTCGTCATGGATCAGCACGATGTCCGCTTCGGAAATGGCATCAGCGTGCATTTCGATAACGTCCGTGCCATACTCTAAGGCATAGGCCGCCTGTACCGTCGTGTGGGGAAGCTTGCCTTGCTTCCGGGCGGGCACAAATCCTGCCCCAAGCGCCTGCGCCAGCAAGGGGGCCAGGATAAAGCCCCGAGCTTCGATGCCCAGGACCTTTGTGACGCCCGCGTCGGCATAGGGCGCTGCGAGCGCGTCGACTACCTCCGCCACCAACGCGGCATCCGCGAGCATCGGGGTAATGTCCTTGAACTGGATACCAGGGTAAGGAAAGTCGGGGATCGTGCGGATGGCACGGGTTACAGCAGCAGCGGTAGACATGCAGTAGGGTGTGTGTCAGTTTTGAACGACAAGGCCTTTTTCGTATTGCTCTTTGTAATCGCGCACTGCGCGAAAGATAGCACTGGCCATGTACGTCTGGCCCCGTTCGGATGCAAGAAACCGCGCCTCTTCCGGGTTAGAGATAAACCCTAACTCCACCAGCACGGCGGGCATCGAGGCGCCCCAGAGCACGTAAAAGCCCGCCTGCTTCACCCCCCGGCTTTGGCGTTGGACGCGCTCTGAGAACTGGTCCTGAATGAGGCTTGCCAGGTGCTCGCTGTTACGCAGGTACGCGCTGTGCGTCAGGGTTTGCATGATGAGGTTCGACTGGTCGAATTCCTCGTAGCGCTCCGTATCCTGCTCAAACCGGATCACGCTGTTCTCTCGCTCCATGACGCGCCGTGCCTGCTCGCTGCGGTGCGTCCCCAGGATGTAGGTCTCCGCGCCCCGGGCAGAGCGGTTTCTCGCACCGTTCGCATGGATCGAGATAAACAGCTTGCCTCCGGCTCGGTTGGCGATTCTACCCCGGTCGGCCAGTTCGATGAAGGTATCATCGGTCCGTGTGTAGACGACATTCACGCCATCCAACCGCTCTTCGATGTACTGGCCCAGTTTCTTGGCCGTTGCGAGTACCACATCTTTTTCACGGATCCCGTTGTATCCGATCGCGCCGGGGTCCCGCCCGCCGTGTCCGGCATCGATGACAACGGTATCAAGATGCCACCGATCGGAGGCTTCGGCGGATGAGGACCGGGCCTCGGAGGCAACAGGCACCGTTGGCACCTCCGGCACCGCGTCCGCATCGTCTCGCCCCGCGATATCTCTTCCTCGGTGCGGAGCCGCGGGGAGGGTATCCGTACGTGCCAGGCGCAGCAGCACGTGGGGCGTTCCACGATCGCGATAAGCAGCCACCGTATAGGCGTCCGGGTCGTCGAGATGGAGGTCAATATGAAGGTGCCCGTCGGATTGCTCAAGCTGATACCAAGACACCGGCCCCGTTGCTTCAGCCTGCGTGAAGGAAGGGCCGAGCGTCGCGTTAAACAACGTCCAGCGTAGCATACCCTCGTCGGTAGCCTCCGGTGCGCGGTAGGCCATTAGGGGCTCGCTTAAATGAACCCGGAGGACTATCGTTTGGTCGCTGGCGTCAGCAAACGAGATACGTTCAACTGTGGCGGGCTGGGCCGTCGCCGAAGCCGCTATACCCCCGAGGCACAGCACGAGCATTACACGTGCGGCGACCTTGTGTAGGGCAGCGGGCATGGAATGAAGAAAACGGTGCATAATGTAGCGGGCAACACATAAGATGAGTACACAAACGGCAGCGTTGGAGCGGCAAGGCCACCGATCGCTTCACACGGAGCAATGACTACGCCATGTTATACACACCAAGGCAGGCCCCCACTGACGGCGGCCATCCGGGCTCCCCGTAAGTAACGGCATTACAGCGTCGGCTGCAAATGCCGAAAGACGTCCAGGCTCTGCCGCACCTACGCACGTTTGCCGCCATGCCACCTGTGCCGTTAAGGACCATCCGGCGCGTGCTGGCGCAGGAGATACCGCAGGCGCCGCTCGATCATGTGCTCGCGGTAGCGTTCCCGTTTTTCGAGGCGCTCGCGCAACCGCTCCATTTCCTCTTGCAACTGCTGGATTTCGCGCGCACGGTTTTCCTGCTTCATCTCAAATATTTCCTCCAGCTGCGCGCGCAGGGCCGCCCTGAGGGCATCCCGTTCACCACCTTCCGCCCTTGCTACTTCGCGGGCCAGTGCCGCCGTCTGTGCCTCCAGCTCTTGCTCACGGATGAGGCGGCTGTGGAGCTCCTGATCGGACTGCTGAACAGCTTCCAGGTACGACTGCATCTCGAACCGTGGAAGGTCCTCTGAAAAACGGGCCAGGCGGTTCGCGTGGCGCTGTAGCTGTTCGAGCGTAGCCTGAAAATCATCCGTACCGCCTTCACTTATCTGCTGCAGCAGCGTGCGCGCATGCGACTGTACGGCTGTCGTGTGATGTTGCATGGCGGCAAAGGCCGGCGTAGCAATGGGGCCCTCCCGCTCAGCCTGCCCTACCTGCAACCGAACTTCCCGTGGACTGCTGCGCTCAGCCTGTTCCCGGAAGTACACCGCAACCCGTCCGTGCCCGCCACCGGGCGTACGCACGTCCGATAAGGTGTTGTCCTCCACCTGATACACCCGTCCGTTGATCTCGACGACCGAGTCCACGCTCCCCGTAAAGCTAAACCGTGCGTCTACGCCAGAAAGATCAAGGGACGCTGGCAAGTCGGCCTCGGCCACCGCGCGGCCGTTGATGTACACCACCTCGTTCTCAATAACGAGGGTCTGTGGGCTCTGGGCCGAAGCGGTCTGTGACGGCAGGCTACAGAGCGCCAGAAGAAGCAAGGCAAGGCACCCCAGGAATAATAAACGGTAGGGCATGGTCATTTCTACGGGCGGTTATTAGACGTTGTCTGGAGCCCACTCCCTCCGGTCCAGACAGGGGCACTATACCACTGCTGCTCTGGGCTGCGGGAATTGAGGACGCGCATGTGGTAGCGAAGGTCTTGGAACTCGGGGCCGTCGTCCCAGGCTGGCAGGTCGTCCGGCGCTTCGCCGGTGAGGACAAGATCCGAGGGGTGATCATCGCCCCAATAGGTCCCCATCGGGGATTCTTGTTGATCGGCGACTTCTGGCACACGGACGTCCTCTCCAGCCCGATCGGTGAGGATAAAGGTACCAACCAGCAGCCCAAGGGCAAGCGCGAGCCCGGTGGTCCATGCCATGGCCTGGCGCGAGGGTCCGCGGGTGGCCTCTGCTGCTGCTCGCGGCGCGGGCTGGCGATCCGGCGCGCCCCGGGATCCCTCCTCACGCGAGGCGGCTTCAGCCCGAGCAAAGATGTCTACACAGACGGCATCTGTCGGAGTGGCCGACGGGCGGTCATCGAGGCGCTGTTTCGTGGCCTGCAACGCGTGCCATTCTGCCTTCAGCGCAGGGTCAGTTAACAACTGAGCCCGCTCCTCCGGGTCATCCACATCACCATAGAGGTGTTGCACTAATCGTAACCTATGATCCATAGCCGAGGGCATTAGTTAACATTGGTCGGGGTGTTGCGTCGGGATTGCCGAATCATCTTGCGAAGGTTCGCGAGGGCGTAGCGCATTCGCCCAAGGGCTGTGTTGATGGACACATCCGTGAGTTCGCCAATCTCGCGAAACGTGAGATCCGTTTCCTGCCGTAGCAAGAGCACCTCGCGTTGTTCAGGCGGAAGCTCAGCGATGAAGCCGTCCAGCATGTCGCGCGTCTCAGCGCGCTCCAGCAGGTCGTCTGCCGAGGGGGCGTCTCCCGGCAGCCGTTCCCAGTAGGTGGTATCATAGTCTGCAGCATGATCTCCCACGTCCTGCCACTTTTGACGCTTGCGCAGGTGATCGAGCGTGGCATTACGGGCGATGCGCATGACCCAGGCGAGCCAGCGGCCTTGTTGCTCGTACGAACCGCGCTGCTTCTGCAGTGCCGAAATCACACGGTAAAAGGTTTCCTGAAACAGATCATCGGCCAGGTCGCGCCGGTGCACCATCCCCAGCAAGTAGCCGTAGATCCGACCCTTGTGCCGCTCCACAAGGGTCCGGAAGGCGGCCTGGTCCTGGTCCTCCAGATACGCTTGTACGAGCTCCTCGTCAGTCCGGGGCATGAGGTGGTGGGTTTCGGCAAGGTGAACCGCAGGTGCAAGGCACCGCTTCGGTTCCACTCAGGAGGATAACGTGTAAGGACCAGGTGATATTGTACGCCCGTCGGATTGTTGCGTGGAAGCGGAGTTTGAAGGCGCTTGAGATCCACCTCAGGCCGATGCTGGAACTGCGCTGTTCAATGACTGGTTGCCCCCATGCTTTTCATCGCTCTTACCCTTTCGCATGCCTGATCCTTCGTCATCTCCCACACCGTCCGCGCCCGAGGCCGCCGTTGATCACGCCTTTGGTTTCGAAACGCGCATGCTACATGCCGGCCACGTACCCGATCCACAGACTGGCGCCCGGGCGGTGCCCATCTACCAGACGACCTCGTACGTGTTCGACAGTGCCGACGAGGCTGCGCACCTGTTTGAGCTGAAGCAGTACGGCAATATCTACACGCGCATCAATAACCCCACGACGGCGGCGTTTGAGGAGCGGGTGGCGTCGTTGGAGAATGCCACAGGTGCTCTGGCTACAGCCAGCGGGATGGCGGCTGAGTTTACGGTAATGATGACGCTGCTGGAGCCAGGCGACGAAGTGGTGGCGTCAGCGCATCTCTATGGTGGCACCCGCACCATGTTCGTCCACACCTTGCGGAAGATGGGCGTGACGGTGCATTTCGTGGATCCCACCAACCTCGACGCCTGGCAGGCGGCCCTCACGCCTCAGACACGCGCCCTTTACGGCGAGACGATCGGCAACCCGCAGGGCAGCGTGCTCGATATTAGCCGCGTGGCGGCCATTGCGGACGCCCACGGCGTGCCGCTCATCATCGACAATACCTTTTGCACGCCGTATCTCTGCCGCCCCATCGACCACGGCGCCCACATCGTCGTTCATTCAGCTACGAAATTTATGGGCGGGCACGGCACGTCTATCGGCGGCGTCATTGTAGATGGCGGCACGTTCGACTTCAGCGACTACCCTACGATCGCGGATCCATCGCCAGCGTACCACGACTTGGCTTTCGCCGAGACGTTTGGCGAGTACGGCTTTCTCATGAAGGCTCGGGCGGAAACGCTGCGCGATACAGGCGCGTCGATCAGCCCGTTCAACGCGTTTCTGCTGCTGCAGGGCCTGGAAACCCTCTCGGTGCGGATGGAGCGCCACGTGGCAAACGCACAGGCTGTGGCGGAATACCTGGAGGCCCATCCGCAGGTGGATTGGGTGGCGTATCCGGGCCTCCCGTCGAGCCCGTATCATGCCCTCGCCGAGCAGTACACGCCGCGGGGCCCCGGCGCCATTTTTTCGTTTGGCCTCAGCCCTGGCCCCGACGGCCCCCGCGCCACGGGCAAGCAGTTTATCGAAGCCCTTGAGCTGTTCTCGCACCTGGCCAATGTGGGCGACGCCCGCAGCCTCGTTATCCACCCGGCCTCCACGACCCATCAGCAGCTTTCGGCAGCGGAGTTGGAGGAGAGCGGCGTGGGCCCGGAGATGGTCCGCCTGTCGGTGGGCCTCGAGACGCTCGACGATCTGCTGTGGGACCTCGACCGCGCCTTTCACGCCATCCGCTCCTGACGGCCATGCCTTCTCCCTCTACCCCGCCGGACACCGCAACCGAAGCAGGCCCGCCACTCGACGATCCGCACGTCATTCAGCGCATCCTGCGGACGGCCTCGACCATTGCTATCGTCGGCCTGTCCAACAAAACCCAGCGGGCAAGTCATTTCGTGGGCTCGTATCTGCAAGATGAGGGGTACCGCGTCATTCCCGTGAATCCCACGGTCGATGCCGTTTTGGGGGAGACGGCCTATCCCGATGTCGCCTCGATTCCCGATGACATTACCATCGATGTGGTCGACATTTTTCGCCGCCCGGAGGCCGTGCCTCCTATTGTAGCGGAGGCGATTGCGCGAGAAGTGCCAGCCGTCTGGATGCAGTTTGGCGTGACCAACGAAGATGCCGCGCGCCAGGCACAGCGCGCGGGCCTTGACGCCGTCATGGATCGATGCATGAAAATTGAGCACGGGCGCTACAGCGGCGGCCTCCACTGGATGGGCATGAACACCGGCGTGATCTCCGCCAAGCGGCAGGCCTGGTAAATCGGGCCTGATCGCACGGCTGCACGCTACAGCGTCAGGTCCAGCACCTCCCGGAGGCGGCGGATGCCCGTGATGGCCAGGCCCTCTACCTCTGGTGCCTGCTTCAGGCTCTTTTTCGGGACGATCGCGCGCTCAAAGCCAAGCTTCGCCGCCTCCCGGAGCCGCGGCGCCAGCTGGCTGATGGTCCGCACTTCGCCGTTAAGTCCCACCTCACCGATAAGTACGGTGCTCGTATCGGCCGGGATGTCTTGAAACGACGAGGCCGCCGCCACAATCACCCCGAGGTCTACGGCCGGCTCTTCCAGCTTCATCCCTCCGGCCACGTTAATGAATACGTCGTGCGAGGAGAGCGCCAGGCCCTCCCGCTTCTCCAGCACGGCCAGCAGCATCTGGAGCCGCTGGTAATCGAAGCCCGTCGCCGTGCGCTGCGGCGTGCCGTACGAGGTCGGCGTCACGAGGGCCTGCACTTCCACCAGCACGGGGCGCGAGCCCTCCAGCGAGCACACCACCGTGGAACCACTGGCCCCATAGCTGCGCTCGGAGAGAAAGATTTCGCTGGGGTTGGTGACTTCCTGCAACCCGGTCTCCAGCATCTGAAAGACCCCAATCTCATTGGCCGCACCAAACCGATTTTTAACCGCCCGCAGGATGCGGTAGGCGTGATGCTGGTCGCCTTCAAAATAGAGCACGGTATCCACCATGTGCTCCAGCACGCGCGGCCCGGCAATGGTGCCTTTCTTCGTCACGTGCCCCACCAAAAACGTCGGAAAGTCGAGGTCTTTCGTCATGGTAAGGAGCGAAGCCGCGCTCTCGCGCACCTGCGTAACCGACCCCGGCGCACTCTCGATGTCGGGCCGGTAAATGGTCTGGATGGAGTCGACGACCATCACCTCCGGCTGCACGCGCCCGGCCGCTTCTACAATCTCCTCCACATTCGTCTCGGCAAACACAAGGAAGTCGTCGCTATCTACCCCAAGCCGCTGTGCGCGATGCTTTACCTGCTTGATGGATTCCTCCCCGGTCACGTACAGCACCCGGCACTGGGGCAGGTGCTTGCCGAGTTCGGTCATGAGCGTGCTCTTTCCAATGCCAGGGTCGCCCGCCAGCAGGCTGAGTGAGCCCTGCATGATGCCCCCGCCCATCACCCGGTCAAACTCCCGGACTCCGGTCTGCAACCGCGTCTCGCCGTCCATCGCCACATCCTGCAGGCGTACTGGCTGATTGGTCTGGCCATCCCGGCGGGGCGGGCGCCGGGCCACGCGGGCTTTTACCTTCGACTTCTCCACTTCCTCAACCATGGTATTCCACGCGCCACATCCTGCGCACTGCCCCGACCATCGGGGAGCGCTGTGCCCGCATTCCTGACAAACGTAGCGTGTTTTAGTTTTGGCCATGAGGTACAGATGAGGATAAGCAGGGGACGTACGCCAACGAACCCGCATGCCCCCCGTGAGATTCAGGGCTGGGGACGTTGGAGGAACCCTTCCCCCCGGTGGTCATTCCGGCAAGCCTGTGAATCGAGACCCACTTTCGGTCTACAGCACCCTACACTTCGACCTACCCTCGCACCGGGCTCACGCCCCTGGCCTTCATGCTGGAACGCCGCATTTTAGCCCCCATCGAAGCCCTGGGCCAATACGTTTTGCTGCTCACAAAAGCTTTTCAGTCGCTTAGTGAGGTACGGGTGTACCGGAAGAACCTGTTTAAGCAGATGGTGGCGATTGGCATTGAGTCAATCCCCATCGTAGCGCTGGCCGGCCTCTTCTCGGGGGCCGTGCTCACGGTGCAGACGGCCTATCAGCTGGAGTCGCCCTTTATTCCGCAGTCCATTATCGGCTCCATCGTGGTCCCATCCATGGTCCTCGAACTGGGAGCTGTAGTGACAGGCTTCATCCTGGCGGGTCGTGTGGGCGCGCGCATCGCGGCAGAGCTCGGGACGATGCGGGTCACGGAGCAGATCGACGCCCTGGAAGCCATGGGGCTGAACTCGATTGGCTACCTTATCGTACCGCGGGTGCTGGCGGGTGTGTTCATGTTTCCCGTCCTCTACATCACAGCCACGGGAGTAGGGATTGGCGGAGGGCTGGGCGTAGCGCACTATGGCGACTTTCTGTCAGCGGGCGAGTTCGTGGCCGGCGCGCGGCAGTTCTTCAGCCCCTTCGACCCCATCTTTGGGCTGCTAAAAGCCTTTGTGTTTGGCTTCATCATCACCTCCGTGGCGTGCTACAAAGGATATTATACCGGTGGCGGCGCCGAGGGGGTAGGCCGCAGCACCACCGAGGCCGCGGTTCTGAGCTGCGTCTACATCCTCTTCGCTAACCTGGCCCTGGCCGTACTCATTCTTTGAGGTTGTATGATTGAGGTCCGCAACATCGACAAGAGCTTCGGATCCCTGGAGGTCCTGAAGCAGGTCTCCCTCACTATTCGGGATGAGGAGACGCTGGCCATTATTGGCCGGTCGGGCTCTGGCAAGAGCGTCCTCATGAAACACCTCATGGGGCTGATTACGCCAGACCGCGGCGAGGTAATTGTGGATGGCGTCGACATCAACGCCGTCTCGTACGGCGAACTCCGCCAGTTGCGACGCAAATTCGGCATGCTGTTTCAGGGCGGCGCGCTCTTCGATTCGATGAGTGTATTCGATAACCTCGCCTTTCCGCTCCGCACCTTTAGCGACCTTGCGGAGGAGGAAATCAGGGCGCGGGTGGAAGAGAATCTGAAGGAAGTCCAACTGGAGGGCGTCGAAGATAAAAACCCGGCGGAGCTTTCCGGTGGCATGAAAAAGCGAGTGGCGCTGGCCCGGGCCATCGCCCTCACGCCGCAGTACATTATTTACGACGAGCCCACGAGCGGGCTGGACCCCGAGACCTCCAACACCATCAACGACCTCATCAGCTCGCTGAGTACGCGGTCGAACGTCACAAGCATCGTGGTGACGCACGACATGCACTCGGTCCTGGCCATCGCTGACCGGGCCGCCTTTATCCACGACTGCGACATCCACTGGGTGGGCACAATCGAAGAGATGCATGCGGCTGACGACCCAACGTTGAACGCGTTCGTCCGCGCAAGCGAGTACCAGATCGGTGCCCCTGGCCGCACCGCCTCCCCTTACGACGCCAATTGATTTTGTTTACCCTGTGAAATACTCCGATGAGTTAAAGGTGGGTCTTGCCCTGGTTGTAGCCGCCCTGGTGTTTGTCCTGGGCCTCCGCTACTTCCAAGACCTGCCCCTGTTTGAGACGACGGACAGCTACTACACGCTCGTAGAAAACGCCGCCGGCCTGAGCGCGGGAAGTGCGGTGCGCGTGAGCGGCGTGCCTGTGGGGGCGGTGCGACGCATTCGGTACGCGCCCGAGGAACGGCAGGTGCGCGTCGACTTTTACGTCGAGAAGGCCGTTGACATCACGGAAGGCTCCCACGTGGCCATTACAGGGCTCAGCCAACTGGGCGATGTAAAAATGGACCTGACGCTGGGGCCACCGGAGAATGAATTGATTGCCCAGGGACAGCTTGTGCCCAGCCGGGAAGAAGACCTGTTTGGTGACCTCGCCGAGCGGGCCCCCACGCTTTTTAACCGAGCCGACACCGTACTTGTAGGGTTAGACCGTGTGCTGGGCGGAGTCTCGCGCCAGCTGGATGAGCCGGACAGCGACCTCCGCCGCACCCTGCAATCGGTTGAAGCCACCTCCAGTACCGTCAGCCGGGTGCTGGACGCTGAGCAGCAGCGCCTCGCGGCCACGCTCGATAGCGTCGCTATGCTCAGTGCCTCGCTCACCCGGCTCTCGGAGAGCGGCGAGGAAAACCTCGACACGACCATGGCAGACGTGCGGCAGCTCATTGAGCGGCTGGACCGCAATCTGGACTCCGTAGAGTCCTCCACCGATCGGCTCGATGCCATCCTTACCAAGGTGGAAAATGGTGAGGGTACTCTGGGCTTGCTGGTGAACGATCCTGCGCTTTATCACCAGATGGATTCTACCCTGACGAACGTCAACAGGCTGCTGGAAGACTTTCAGCAAAACCCGCGGCGCTACCTGCAGGAGCTAAAGCTGATTGAAATTTTTTAACCTGCGCCTCGGGGTAACGCCCCGCGCCGCCAGCACCTGTATCGGCGTCATGCATTTCCTCGGCGCCCCTCCCGTCTGCTCTGTCCTACTGCCATGCCTGAGTCTAACGCTCCGCGCTCCCGCTCTGCCACGGCTCCCGGGCCGGGTGGGGCCCGGGACGCATCGGCCGGAGCGGGCCCTGCGCCCCCGTTGATTGACCGGGAACGGGCACGGGCGGTGAAGCGGGTGCTGCTCCGGTACCTGAAACGTCACCGCCCCCCGCCCGAGGCGCCGCCTCCTGCCCCACCGCCGCCGCCCCGGCGTGGGGGCAGCTATGCGTGGGTCCTGCCTGTGCTGCGGGCCATCCCACTGCTGTTGGCCAGCGCGTTCGTGTTTTCCTTCTGGTGGGACTTTGACGGCCTTGTCTTCCCAATCGCCGGATGGACCTTTCCGCTCGAAGGCCTCCTCCGGATCGTAGCCGTGAGTGGCTTGATTGGGTTCTTTACAAACTGGCTGGCCATCACGATGCTCTTCCGCCCACGCCAGCGCCGGCCACTGCTGGGCCAGGGCCTCGTACCCGCCCAGCGCGACCGCATTGCCTACCGCCTGGCCCAGGCCGTCGCCACCGACCTCCTCAGCGAGGACGTCATCAAAGAGAAAATCCGGGCCAGCGGGATGATTCCGCGGTACCGGGCGCTGGCCTTCACCGTGGTGCGCGACATCGCCGCCGACCCCGATTTTCGCCATGATGTGAAACGCCTCACGTCCAACTACGCCGAGGACCTGCTGCGCCGCGAGGATGTGCAGGAACGCATCACACAATTCACCATCGAGCAAATGCATGAGTACGCGGGCGACGGCCTTGGTGGGCTGGCACTCCGCACCTATCGCTTCCTTAACGAGAACGACTTCCGCCGCCGCATCGAGCAAGCGGTAAAGGAACTGCCGCGGACCCTGGATTCGGCGCTGGATGGGCTGGACAACATCCTGGACCGCCTTCCCGACGCCCTGGATGAACGATCAGAGCAGATCGAAGAGATCGCCACGCAGGCCGTACTTGCATTTGTGGAGCAGCTCGATGTGTACAGCATGGTGCTGGACAAACTGCAGCGCTACGACGAACGCGAACTGGAAGACCTGCTCTGGCGCACCACGAACGAGCAACTGAACTACATTAAATACCTCGGCAGCGTGCTGGGATGCCTGGGTGGGCTTGTGATATGGCAGCCCGTGTTTGCTCTCCTTGTGTTTGCTGTGGTGGCAGCGCTCGTCCTTGGGGCAGACGCGGCACTGCTTCGTGCCAAGAACCGGGCGGCCTTCGGAGGCGCCTAATTGAGCACCTCGTAGTCGGGGGATTCCGGGCCGTCGCCGTTGCCCTTCTTGAACAGCGACGCCCCAATGATCCCGCCAATGAGGCTGAGCAGCGCTCCGCCAATCACGTTAAACGTGGCCTGCAGGGGCACAAAGAAGCCCTCGACCAGCGACGTCACCTGATCCTCCATGTCAGGATCCATCTGATCAAACACGCCACCACGCTCCATCTCGCGCACCAATTCGCTGGCGTCGGGGACGATGCCAAACCCCATGAGGAGCAGCGTGACGAACGTCGCCACGAGCCCGGCGATGGCGCCGGCGCCGGCGCCCATCCCCGCACCCTCTCCACCGCTGATGGTGACCTTGTTGGTATCCGTGTAGTGATACGTGGTGAACACCCCAGCCCCTATAAACGCAAGGCAACACAGGCACGCCCCCAGCACCGGTACGATACTCACGAGCGGTATGGCTATCCCCAGTACGACACCGCCCAGGAGGATGGATTGCAATTTGGTAGACATGCGGACCGAAGTGTTGATCGTTGGGATAGTAGGCGGGCGCCCCTCTCGGTTAAGCCATCAGGCGAGAACGCAGGCAGCCGAAAATAGCCAACGGGGCGGAAAAAGCAAAGCCCCAAGCGAGCCGGCGTTAACCGGTTGCCGACCCCTCTTCGCGCGGCGATGACGGCGGCCCGGGCGACGGGGCAAAAAGATCAGCAAACGCTCGAGCCAGGTAGTACCCGGCAGCGACGCCAAAGACGGCGCCCGTGGCAATGCGGCTGACCGGCGTATTGGCCCACAGGTCTACCACGCCGCCTAACCAGTCTACACCAGGCGGGACGACCGACGCTGCCAGCACCCACCCTGCATGAGACCCGAGGAAGCCATCGTAGCGCCGCAGGACCGCGTAGGCCCCCGTGGCCACCGCCAATGCAGCGTAAATACCCAGGCAGCGATGGCAGACCGCCAGGGGCGTCCCATCCACGATTAAGGTGCGGTCTGGGAGCTGGTGGCAAAAAAGCGAGAGGGCCTGCGCCACGAGCCATCCCCCAGCCTCCCCAAGAAACGGTGGCGAAATCACCAGCGCCAGCCATCCCCACACCAGCATCAGCGCAACTCCCCACCCTGTTCTACTCCACGGTGCCGTATGCATGAGCCGCCGGTTTGTGGTTGTCGGTTAGTGGGTGTCAGGTGAGCCCTGTCAGGTTGTCCAGCCCGGTCGCTGTCATCTGCCAGGCTGCCGCTGTGTCAGGCGCCAGTCTGCGTCAGGACGCCCGTGATGTGCTGCCGGTGTTAAGACTTCTTTAGGTACAAGGTTTCTTTCGCCGCCTTGTGGGCGCAAACGTTGATTGAGGCGACCTTCACCGCGTATCAAAATCTATAGGCACGCTTTTTGTCGAACCATAGTAGTGGATTTATGAAGCAAAAATGCCCTGCATCACCACGCACCACGCTTCCTCCCCGGTCTGTGCTGAGTTGTTAGCACTCATCACCGGAGAGCGCTAACAGCGTGGCCTTTGCACGGCTTCTATCCCACACGATTCTAACCTAACAACAAAACGGAGGACGCTCATGGCAAACCTCAAACCCCTCGCTGATCGCGTCGTGGTCAAGCCCGCCGAAGCTGAGGAAAAAACAGCTGGTGGTCTCATCATTCCCGACTCTGCGCAAGAGAAGCCCCAGCGTGGCACCATCGTGGCCGTTGGACCGGGCCGCGTAGAAAATGGCAACAAGATCGACATGAGCGTCGGCGAAGGTGATGCGGTGCTGTATGGCAAGTATGCCGGCACAGAAGTCACCCTCGACGGCGAAGAAGTGCTGATTATGCGCGAGTCCGATATCCTCGGCATCGTGGAGTAGCACGCACCGTAGCGTAGCATCGCACAGGGTGCGGCACGTAATAGCAGCACCCGCTTTTACATCCTATACTTTTGAATAAGCAGCAACCTTAAATATTATGGCTAAACAAATTGTCTTTGACACGGAAGCGCGCAACGCCCTTAAGCGGGGCGTCGACAAGCTCGCAAACGCCGTCAAGGTGACCATGGGGCCGAAAGGCCGCAACGTGGTGCTTGAGAAGTCCTTCGGCGCACCGACCGTCACGAAAGACGGTGTAACCGTGGCGCGCGAAGTGGATCTGGAAAACAAACTGGAGAACGTAGGCGCTCAGATGGTCAAGGAGGTTGCCTCCAAGACCAGCGACGTGGCCGGTGACGGCACGACGACAGCGACCGTTCTTGCACAGTCCATCCTGAACGCAGGTCTTAAGAGTGTAACGGCTGGCGCCAACCCGATGGACCTGAAGCGTGGCGCTGATGCAGCGGTACAGAAGGTGGTCGCTCACCTGCGCAGCCTGAGCGTGGATACGGAAGATAAGGACCGCATTACGCAGGTCGCTTCCATTTCCGCAAACAACGATCACGCCATCGGCGAACTGATCGCGGATGCGTTTGAGCGTGTCGGTAAGGACGGCGTGATTACGGTGGAAGAAGCCAAGGGTACGGAGACGTTCCTTGAGGTCGTTGAAGGTATGCAGTTCGACCGTGGCTACCTCTCCCCGTACTTTGTTACGGATGCCGACAATATGGAGGCGGTGCTTGAGGATCCGTACATCCTCATTCACGACAAGAAGATTTCCACCATGAAGGACCTCCTGCCGGTACTGGAGAAGGTCGCCCAGACGGGCAACCCGCTGCTGGTCATCGGTGAGGACGTAGAAGGTGAAGCCCTCGCCACCATTGTGGTGAACAAACTGCGGGGCACGCTTAAAGTGGCTGCTGTGAAGGCGCCTGGCTTTGGCGATCGCCGCAAAGCAATGCTGGAAGACATTGCTGTCCTGACGGGCGGAACCGTCATCAGCGAAGAGAAGGGTTACCGCCTCGAAAACGCCACGCTCGACCAGCTCGGTCGCGCTGCCCGTGTGGTCATCAACAAGGACAACACAACGGTTGTAGACGGCGCTGGCGATAATGAGCAGATCAAGGCGCGCGCCCAGCAGATCCGTCAGCAGACGGAATCCTCCACCAGCGATTACGATCGTGAGAAGCTGCAAGAGCGTCTCGCGAAGCTGGCCGGCGGTGTTGCGGTGCTGAAGATCGGTGCTGCCACCGAGCCGGAGATGAAAGAGAAGAAGGCGCGTGTGGAAGATGCCCTGCAAGCGACGCGCGCAGCCGCAGAGGAAGGCATCCTCGTTGGCGGTGGCGTAGCGTACATTCGTGCACTGTCCGCGCTGGAAGACGTTGACACGATCAATGAAGACCAGCGCATCGGCGTAAGCATCATTCGCCGCGCGCTTGAAGAGCCGCTTCGTCAGCTGGCGCAGAATGCCGGCCTTGAAGGCTCCATCATTGTGCAGCGTGTCCGCGAGAGCGAAGGGAATCACGGCTTCAACGTGCAGACAGAGACGTATGAGGACCTGTTTGACGCTGGGGTCATCGACCCAACGAAGGTGACGCGCACCGCGCTTGAGAACGCCGTATCGGTTGCGGCCCTGCTCCTGACCACGGAATCCGTGATTGCTGATCGTCAGTCGGAAGATGATGACGATGGCGACGGCATGCCCGCCGGCGGTATGGGCGGCGGCATGGGCGGCATGGGCGGCGGCATGGGCGGCATGGGTGGCGGCATGGGCTTCTAAACCAGCCTATGTAGCGCATCCTGTGCGCCCGGCCCACGTGCCGATATGCACAGCATTGGCGGGACTGCCTTCTGGGTGGTCCCGCTTTTTTTGTGCGCTTATTTCTTCGATGTTCGTGCCCGTGCGCCTCCGCCACCCGCACCGTCAGCGCCGGTACGCATGGACCGCGGAGCGTTTGGCACGCGCAAACCGTCGACGGCCGCACAGCGCCAGGACCAGCCCTACTGATGCCCCTGCACAAGCGGCCGGATATCGGCGGGCAGGGTGACATGAAAGGTGGTGCCTTCCCCCTTGTTGCTATCGACGTGAATGCGCCCCCCTACCCGCTCAATCAGCCGGCGGGACACTGTGAGGCCGAGGCCACTGCCTTGGTATGACCGCTCCAAGCCACTACTCTCCTGAGAGAACTCGTCGAAGATACGATTGGCAAAGGACGGATCGATCCCGACTCCCGTGTCTTCCACTATCAGATATACAGTGGCGCCATCGTCCGAGCGGCGGAGTGTAACTTCCACATGCCCATCGGAGGTGAATTTGAGCCCGTTGTCAAGCAGGTTGTGCAGCACACGCACCAGCATACGGTGGTCTTGGTAAACCGGCAAGGTCTCCTGTGTGGTGCGCAGGCGGAGGTCAATGCCTTTTTGCTGCGCTATCGGCTGCAGGGTGTCGATGACGCTGTGCGCTACCTCCACCAAATCTACCGGCTCCGGGGAAAGCTCAAGGGTCCCTGCCTCCAGTTGCGCAAGGTCCAGCATGGAATCGAGCGTGAGTAGGAGGCGCTTACCGCTCCGCTCGATGAGATCCACAAAGCGCTCGTACTTTGTGTTGATGCCTTTCCGCATCATCGACGTGAAGCCAAGGATGACGGTAAGCGGCGTGCGAACCTCGTGCGTGATGTTAGTCAGGATAGCGGACTTGATGCGGGACGCCTCCTCGGCCCGCTCTTTGGCTGTAATGAGCTGTTGCTCTACGGCGCGCCGCTCGGATACATCGGATAGAATCCACACAAGGCCGATAACGGTGTCGTTGCTGTCCCGCACGCTGTCTGCACGCAGGGCCACGGGCACCGTCGCTCCGTCCGCAATCTGCAGTTCGAGGTCACCGCGCCACGACCGCCCCTCGTTCATTGCGGCGCGCACGCTCGCCTGGGTCTGTTCATCCGCGATACGAGCGCTGGGACCGCCATGCGCCTTGTTGAGTGTAGCTGTATCGAAACCCAGCAGCTTCGTGAACGCATTGTTCTGATAGGTGACGCGTCCTTCGGGGTCCAGCAGCGCTACGGCATCGCTCATGCTTTCGACTGCTTTGCTGATCTGCAGGAGTTGACGCCGTGTACGCTCGCCCTCGGTGATGTCGAGCAAGACGCCCAGCGCGTGAGGTTGGCCACGCAGGTCAACTGCTTCGAACGTACCAATGGCCACCCGTGGGTCACCATCGGGGCGGCGCAGGTGGAAGTAGGTGGGCGCCACCGGGGCCTCCTCCCGTGCCTCACGCTGAGACCGCTGAACCACGTCCGGTTCCTGCCAGAAATCACAGCGTTCCAGCCGCGTACCAATAACTTCGTTACGGGAACGGCCCGTGAGCTCAGCAAACGCGGCGTTGGCATCTACACACACACCATCGTCGGTGCGGACCAGCACCAATGCTGCCGGCACAGCCTCAAAGATGTGATGGAAGAGGTCTTGCGTATTCGTCAGGGCCCGGCGCATGTGGTGCTGGTGTGACATGTCGCGCGCCGTGCTTAACATGGCGGGTTGGCCATCGTGCAGGATCGGGACCATCACCGTTTCGACGATCCGTTCTTCGCCATCCAGCCGCCGGATGCGGTACTGGACCGGGCGGCTCCGGTCGTCTGCATTAAGGTGCGCCAGGACGGTTGGGAGGTCATCTGGATGAATGAACGCCCACACCGAGCGGCCGACGACGGCTTCGGGAGCCTCAGCGCCCAGGAGACGGGTACACGCTGCATTTACGTACACAACCTCGTGGCTCGTGGTGACGATCGTAACAGCGTCTGGTAGCAGGTCCATAACCTCTGTGGATTCGCCTCCCAGCTCCGAGAGTGCCGCATGGGGGCTTCCATCGCCAGTCGATGGCAGCGCGGGGTGGGCTGCGCCTACCAGCCATCGGACGTCTCCCTCTTGGAGCACCGGCTCCAGGCGCACCCGGAGCATCGTATCGGCCGCAGCCGCCCCCCTTTGCTGCGCCTCGCCATCAGTGACCGCAGAAGTAAACGTAACCACTTGCCTCGACTGGGCCGCCTCGTCCAAGGCCCTGGCGGCCTGCTTCGTTTGCAAGAACGACGGCAACGGAGTTGACCGGGCTACGCCTAACAACCGCCAGGCATCCTCGCTCGGTTCGAGGCAAAAGGTATGGTAGCGGGGACCGTGCAGCACCCGTTGCCATCCCTGATGCCCAGCCGTCGCAGCCCTGAGCCGAGCCTCCGCCTCCTGCAGCTCAACGCGGAGCCGGACGACTTCGGCGCGCAGCGCAGCGGCTTCCTTCGACGGGCGTTCCATGAGATCAGTACAAGTCGGAAGGACGACGCTCTGGTGCTTCACCAGAGGCGGAAATGCGCTTATTGACGAAGGGGAGACAGCACACCTTAATAGGGTACTACAGCCCAAGCGCCGAACACAAGCCGGCTCAGTTACGGTCTTGGAATCTCTCGCGTCGTGGGCCGTGCACGCAGTTAAAGCTCTTTTACAGCTTTCACCATCTGGTCGGCCAGGTCGTCGCTGTAGACAATTTCGAACCCAAGCGACTTGCAGACTCCTTGCATGGGACGGTTCTCTTTCAAAATGTCGGCAACGATGCGTTTCAGATCCTCATCTTTCCCAATGTGGATAAGGCGACGCAAGAGTTCTGTCCCCAGTCCTTGCCCCTGATGATCATCGCGCACCAGCATGGCAAACTCGCCATCATCGGTCCCCCGGAGCTTTGTGATGCGCCCTGCGCCCAGGAGCGGCCCTTCCTCCTCATTCTCCGGATCAAGGGCGACGGCCACCAGCGCCATCTCCCGGTCGTAGTCGATGAAGCACAGCCGCGAGAGCCGCTCGTGCGCGACCCGCTGGCTGTAGTTCATGAGGCTGGCATAGCGGAGGTAGACGCTTCGCTCGGACAGATGCTCATGAAACTCCACCAGCTTGGGCTCATCTTCTGGACGGATGGGGCGAATGCGCACCGGCCGGCCGTCGGCGAGGTGCCAGGTATCAACATATTTTTGCGGATACGGTCGTATGGCCGGACGCGGCAGATCCTCCAGCTCTGGGTCGTGAAGGACCACACGGGCATCCAGTGCGATGATTTCGTCTTCGCTTACCACCAGCGGGTTGATGTCCATTTCCTTAATCACAGGGTGTGCCACGACCAGCTGGCTAAACCGCACCATCACCTGCGCAAGCGCATCCATGTCCACCGAGGCCCGACCACGTACGCCCTTGAGCGCCTCGTAGATGCGAGTCTGCTCAATCATGCGGTGCGCCAACGTGGTGTTGAGGGGCGGCAAGCCCAAGGCGCGGTCGCGGTAAACCTCCACCAGGCTGCCGCCGGACCCGAACAAGAGGACCGGCCCGAACTGTTCGTCCAGGCTGCTGCCGACAATCAGTTCGTATCCATCGAGCGAAATCATCGGCTGTACCGTAACCCCATCGAAGCCGTCGCTTTTTCCGGCTTCGTCCATACGAGAAGCGATGTCCTCGAAGGCCGCCTGCACTTCACTGGCGGACTGCAGGTTGAGCTTAACGCCCCCCACATCGGTTTTGTGCGTTACCGTGCGCGAGTGCAGCTTCACCACCACGGGATAGCCGATGTCATCCGCCGCCTCGGTCGCCGCCTCTGGCGTAGTGGCTACGGTGGTGGTCACCGTTGGAATCCCGTGCAGCGCCAGTACATCCTTTGATTCTGCTTCGGTAAGCAGGGTGCGGCCTTCGCTCCGCGCCCTATCCAGCAGCGCGTTAACATCCTCGCGGCGCTGCTCGCCATTGCCGGCGTCCCGCGGGGTTTCGTAGAGGGCCTGCAGATTGTAATTGTAGCGCCACATGTAGTTGAAGATCTTGGCAGCCTTATCCGGGTACTCAAACGTTGGAATCCCCGCGTCATTCAGGATCCGCGTACCCGCGGCTACTTCGGCACCGCCCATCCAACTGGCCAGGACTGGCTTATCGTGGCGGTTGGCGTACGGCCGCAGCTCCTCGGCTGTACGCGTGGCATCCGTCATGTCCTGAGGCGACAGCACCACCAGCATGCCATCGCTCGCTTTATCCTCCCCGGCCACCCGCAGCGCATCCGCATAGCGCTGCGCCGATGCATCGCCAATGAGGTCTACCGGGTTGCCCTTGCTCCACGTTGACGGCAGCACCTCATCGAAGGCGCGGAGCGTGTCGTCGCTGAGCGTGGTAAGCTTCCCCCCGCCTTGAATGAGCGCGTCAGTGGCAAGCACGCCCGGCCCACCCGCGTTCGTCAGGATGGTCAGGTTGGGACCGCTTGGGCGGGGTTGCTTGGCCAGCACCTCCGCGACGTGAAAGAGGTCGGCGATAGTATCCACGCGCAGCACCCCCGTCCGCCGAAACGCCGCACTGAGGACCTCGTCGCTTCCCGCGAGTGCACCCGTGTGCGAGGTCGCTGCCTGCGCCGCCTCGGCCGTGCGGCCGGCTTTGATCACTATAATGGGCTTCTGCAACGCCACCTCACGCGCAGCACTGATGAATGAGCGGGCATCGCCAATCGACTCCATATACACGAGAATACTCTCCGTCCGTGGGTCATCGCCGAGGTACCCAATCAGGTCTCCCCAGTCAACATCCAGCATCGAGCCCACCGAAGCAAACGTGCTGAAGCCCACGTTCTCCTCGCGGCTCCAGTCCAGGATGGCGGTGAGCATGGCGCCGCTCTGGCTGAGCAATGCCACACTGCCGGGCTGCGCCATCGACCCGGCAAAGGTAGCATTCAGGCCCGCCCCGGGCCGCATGATGCCCAGACAGTTCGGGCCGATGACCCGCATGTCATAGGTCTGGAGTGACTGCTTGATTTCCTGCTCCAGCGCACGCCCCTCCTGCCCGATTTCCTTAAACCCGGCAGAGATGATAATGGCGCCTCGGACCCCAGCCTCTCCGCATTCCTGAATGATAGCCGGCACCGTTGGCGCGGGTGTAACGATGATCGCCAAATCTACGGTGTCGGGCACCTCGGCAATAGACGGGTACGCGCGCACGCCCATCACGCTGCTACGCTTCGGATTGACAGGATAGACCGTCCCGCCAAACGGCGTAGCCAACAGGTTGCGCATGAGCGTCCGCCCGACGCTGCCTTCCCGGTCGGTCGCTCCGATGACCGCGACGTGGTTGGGTTTGAAGATAAAGTCCAGCGGCTGGCGCGTGCCATGAAACACGTCGTATGATGGGTCCGCGGTACGTTGCTGGCGTGGAGTTGCCATGAGCAGAGGGTAGGGTGTGCAAGCGTATGAGCAGCCATTACATTGCTCGGTCAAGTCCAAGTTCGGGCAATGTTTGCATAAATCCGTGAAGCTGCCGATGCGGCGGCGTCAGCGCCGCGTTCCACTGGGAATCTTATGCCGCTACCCTGCATAGCATGGCGTACTCTTTCACCATCCTATGCTGCGCTATGCAACGTGTTATTCTGGGTTTATCGGTCGTTTTTCTTGCTATTGCGGGATTCATGGTGTACTCCAGTAGCGGCGCCAGCTCGACCGTCACCATGTACAGCAGCCCCACATGTAACTGCTGTGACAAGTGGGCTAACCACCTTGAAGCGGAGGGATTCACGGTAGAAATCTCTCATACCCCTAACATGGCCCAGGTCAAACGGCAGGAGGGCATTCCGTTCAACCTCGGCTCGTGCCATACAGCGGTTATTGACGGCTATCGCGTGGAGGGCCACGTGCCGGCCGCGCAAGTAAAGCGGCTGTTAGAAGAGCGTCCCGACATCCGTGGTCTGGCCGTACCCGGGATGCCCATCGGCTCGCCGGGTATGGAAAGCCCCAACCCGGACGACCATGAAACTTACAATGTCATCGCCTTCGGCGGCGCCGAGGGAGACTACGTGTTTGCGACAATCACGCCATAGGCTGATCGACCGCTGTGGGGCATCCGTCTTGCACCCAGGTACGCTGGGTGCTATACTACTGATCGCCCATTTTATGAACGCTACCCACCGTGTTTATGCCATCGCAGCGCAGTCAGTGGTTTGCCCGCAATGAGCAAGCAGAACAACTGGAGGCCGAGGGTGAACGCCAGAAGGCACTGGCGTTGTATGAGCAGAACGCACGCGAGGGGTGCAACCTGAGCTTTACGTATGAGCGCATGGCCACGATCTACCGGGCCGACGACCGACTACCGGAGGCGGTTGAGGCCATGGAGAAGGCCCTGACGATCGAGAAAGAACGCGGCCCAAGTGCGAAGGTGGTACGGCTCGAGAAAAGCGCGAAAAGCTTGCGCAACGCCGCGGCCGAGGCGCCTACACGGCGCAAAACGGCACCCCGACGTGAGCGCACGGAGCGACGCGCCACAGCCCCCTCTACCAAAGGAAAAGCGGCAAAGAAAGGCTGCTTCTCGGTGCTGTTGATCCTTTTTAGCCTCGCGTCGCTGACCGCTTTCGTGCTCATCTGAGCAGCTGGCATAGTAGCTGAAGCCGTGATCGGCTGGTCCTCGCCCTTATCAAAAGCCCTCGTTCGGAGTATAGGCTTTCGCTTCATCAATCCCGTCATCCTCGACCCCAAACGAGGCCTATGGCCGACTAACGAAGCGAAGCGGAGCTAACCGAGAGCTGAGCGCAGCGACACACGAAGCAAACGAAGCGTGGTGACTAACGAAGAAATCCATACGATGTGGACGTATGGGGCAATTTAGCGCCTCAAGGGAAGAGATATCCACAGCATAGCGCCTCTGGATTATGGGCCAGCGTGACTCAAGGGTTAAAAGGCACGTACCACACAGCCCCTGCGTACCCCGCGTACGGCTTTTCCAAGGGACGCTCCCCCCTCCCAACTGAGAGAAACATAGGGTGGTGGGGTACCGTATATCAGAATCCTTCTCACACACCCGTCCTGCCCCCATGAACATGACTGACGAGCAAAAAGAGGCTGTGCAGAAACGCCTCCGCCGCATTGAGGGGCAGGTGCGTGGGCTACAGCGCATGGTGGAGGAGGATCGCTACTGCGGCGACGTGCTGACGCAGATTAGCTCGGTGCAGAAAGCCCTCCGGTCGACGGGGAAAATCATCACGCGTAATCACCTGGAGACCTGCGTCACGGATGCGCTGCGCTCAGGCGACCATGCGGCTGCCGAGCGGACCTACAAGGAAATCATGGACCTGTTGTACAAGCAAATTCAGTGAGCCCTATGGAAACCCAACGCACTTCCCTTATCATTGACGGCATGGGCTGCGACCACTGCGTCGCGGCTGTACGATCGGCCTTGGCAGGCATTGACGGGGTTACCGTGAACGACGTTGCCATCGGCTCGGCCTCCGTGACCTACAACCCCGATGAGGCCTCGCGCGCCGCACTGATTGACGCGATTGAATCCGCCGGCTACTCCGTCCCGTCCACCCCCGCGTAGCGAGCGCCACGCCGCTCCTTCTGAACGCCTGCTGCACTCGATTCTGTTATGTCTTTCCTCCAAGAGACCCTGCATATTGCACTCGCGGCCGCTCCCTGGTTCGTGCTGGGCCTGTTTGTGGCCGGGTTGATTCGGGCGTTTGTCTCTGTTCGCCTCGTGGAGCGCTACATGGGGGGGCACGGCATAGGCGCCATTGCCCGTGCAGCTGTGATGGGGGCGCCGCTGCCCCTCTGCTCCTGTGGCGCCATCCCCACAGCCATCGCGTTCTACCGTGGGGGCGCCGGCAAGGGGCCCTCCACGGCGTTTCTCGTTGGCACGCCCGGGATCGGGGTTGACTCGGTAGCCGTGACCTACGCCCTGCTCGGGCCCTTCATGATGATAGCCCGCGCGTTGGGTGCTGTGGTGACGGCCATCAGCACCGGACTGCTCGTCGCCACAACCGGGCGGCGAGCCCTGGCGCCAGATCCGCACGCCGCAGATGCGGCTTGTGGGTGCGGGGACTCAGACGGCTGCGGCGCGGAGCCCGTCCCTGCTGAGGGGCTGACCGCAACCGATGCGGCGCACGCCCCCGCCGTGCGTCTCGCCAGGGGTATGCGCTACGCCTTCGGCGACCTCTTGCAGGATATCGGGCCATGGATCATCGCGGGCTTGCTGGCCGCCGGGGCCCTGCTCGCCTACGTCCCCCCCGAGACGATTGCAGCCTACGGGACGGGGGTGGGTGCGATGCTACTCATGTCCATCATCGGCGTGCCGCTGTACATCTGTGCTACGGCCGCGACCCCCGTGGCGGCTGCGATGTTGCTGGCGGGCGTATCTCCCGGGACCGCCCTCGTCTTTCTCCTGGCGGGCCCGATCACCAGTATGGCTACGCTGGGGGTGCTTCAGCGTGAAATGGGCACCGCCGCCGTGGTCCGCTATTTTATCGGCATTCTGATTACAACGGTCGGGCTGGGCCTCTTGGTGGATGTGGTGGTAGGAGCGGGCAGCATCAACGTGCTCGTTCAGATGGGTGAAGTCCACGAGCTGCTCCCTGCCTGGACCGAATGGGGCGCCCTCGGGCTGCTTGGCCTCATCGCGCTGGCACCCCTGCAGCAGCGTGTGCGGCGGCGTCTCGTAGCAGCCGGGTAATCCATCAACCGCCACACCGTGCCCTTCCCTCTGTTGCACCGTCCCTTATGGCTTCTTACACCGAACAGCAGAAAACCGTCGATCTTCCAGTTGAGGGCATGACCTGCGCGACGTGCGTGGAGCGTGTAGCCTCGGCGCTGCGCGCAGTGGACGGCGTTGAGGAGGCCCATGTGAACCTGGCTACCGAGCAGGCCCGTGTGCAGGCTGCTGCAGACCTCTCCCCTGCGGCGCTCCGGGAAGCTGTGATGGACGCCGGCTACGAGGTCCCCCTTACCACGCACACCTTTGATATCGAGGGGATGACCTGCGCTGCCTGTGTGCAGCGCGTAGAGGGTGCCCTGTTGGAGCACGACGGTGTCTTCGACGCCAGCGTTAACCTGGCCACAAACCGTGCCACAGCGCAGGTATTGCCTGGCACGACCACCCGGCAGGCGCTCCAACAAGCCATCGAGGACGTCGGCTATGCGGTTGTGCACCCCGAGGCTGATGATGAAGAGCCGCAAGCGGCACAAGCGGCTGCGCGCGAGCGGGAACGCACGGGGCTCCGCCAGCGCCTGCTCATTGCGGCCCTGGCCACGATCCCCATCTTCGTGCTGGACATGGGTACGATGCTCGTGCCAGCGTTCGACGCCTTGGTACAGCAGGTCATATCCGAACAGGAGCTGCATCTCCTGTTTTTTGGGCTGGCCTCCATCGTGCAGTTTGGGCCCGGGCTCCAGTTTTATCGCAAGGGCTGGCCTGCCCTTCGCGCCGGCATGCCGGACATGAACACGCTCGTCATGCTGGGCACCACGGCCGCCTACGGCTACTCGGTCGTGGCTACCTTTCTCCCGGGGGTTCTTCCCGAAGGTACGGCCCACGTGTACTTTGAAGCGTCGGCCGTCATTATCACCCTGATCCTCGTTGGCAAGTACCTGGAGGCCCTCGCGAAAGGCCGTACCAGCGAAGCGATGAAGCAATTGCTGCAACTCCAGGCCCGCACCGCCCGTGTGGTGCGCGGCGACACGACGGAAGAGGTACCCGTCGATGAGGTGCAACCCGGCGATGAAGTGTTGGTCCGCCCCGGCGAGAAGATTCCGGTGGATGGCGAGGTGACCCGCGGAGCCTCCTACGTGGACGAGTCGATGGTGACCGGTGAACCGGTGCCGGCCGAGAAATCAGAAGGCGACGAGGTCGTCGGCGGTACCATCAACAAAACAGGGAGCTTTCACTACCGGGCAACCCGCGTGGGGGCCGACACCGTGCTCGCACAGATCATCCGCATGGTGGAGGACGCGCAGGCCTCGAAGGTGCCCATCCAGGGTATGGTTGACCGGGTGGTGCATTACTTCGTACCGGCCGTGATGACGACAGCCGCCATATCGTTTGGCGGATGGCTGCTGTTGGGCCCGGCGCCGGCGCTTACGTTTGCCGTCGTGGCTGCGGTGTCTGTGCTGATCATCGCCTGTCCCTGTGCTATGGGCCTGGCTACGCCAACGTCCATCATGGTGGGCACCGGAAAGGGCGCGGAAATGGGAGTGCTGTTTCGGAGCGGCGAAGCCCTACAACGCCTCCAAGAGGTGCAGCAGGTGGCTTTCGACAAAACAGGCACCCTTACCGCGGGCCGACCTACGCTGACGGACTTCCATCTGCAAAACGGAGCACCGGAGGACCGGACCTTGGCCTGTATCGCCGCGGTGGAGGCCGCGTCTGAGCACCCCATCGGCGAGGCAGTAGTGGCGGCGGCGCAGGAGCGCGGGCTCTCATTTCCAGAGGTCTCCGGGTTTGAGGCCGCGCCCGGCCGGGGCGTTTCGGCTACGGTAGCGGGCCAGACGGTACACGTGGGGTCCGACCGGCTCATGCACGAGCAGGACATCGACCTGAGCGCTGTTGGCGCGCTGGCGCGGGAGCTGGCTGAAGCGGGCAAGACGCCGCTCTACGCCGCCATCGATGAGACACTGGTGGCCGTGCTCGCCGTGGCGGACCCCATCAAGCCCTCTGCGCAGGCCGCCCTCCAGGCCCTGCACGATCAGGGGCTCCGCATTGCCATGGTTACGGGCGATAATCAACAGACGGCGGAGGCTATCGCTCGTCAACTGGGCATTGATGAGGTAGAGGCAGAGGTGCTCCCCGACCAAAAGGTGGACGCTGTGAAACGCCTCCAGGAAGGCGGCCCAGTAGCCTTTGTGGGCGACGGCATCAACGACGCCCCGGCGCTCGCGCAGGCCGACGTAGGGGTGGCCATTGGAACGGGCACGGACGTGGCGATGGAGTCGGCCGACGTGGTACTAATGTCGGGCGACCTGCGCGCCCTCGTGAACGCTCAGGAGCTTTCCGCGACCACCATCCGCAATATCAAGCAGAATCTGTTTTGGGCCTTTATCTACAATACCCTGCTGATTCCGGTTGCGGCCGGCGTCCTCTATCCGTGGGCTGGCGTGCTTCTGAACCCGATGCTGGCGGCTGTGGCGATGGCCCTCTCCAGCATCTTTGTACTGGGCAACGCCCTGCGCCTGCGTGGCTTTACGCCACCGCTGACGCTTGAGCAGACCCCAGAGGGGACACCACTGACCGCTGAAACGCAGGCCGCTGTGCGTGAGCGGCAGCCGGCGTAGCGGCACCGAGCGGCATCCCGCCCACGCGTTGGCGAAGGGCCAGTGAAAAGACGACGCGTACTGTACGGCCGGTGGCCCCACGTTCCCTGTCTCAAACCGTCGGTTACGCCGGCAGTTGATACTGTTCGGCCAGCGCCGTGTAGGCTGCCACCTGTTCCTTCTCCCAGTCTGCGCTGTGCCCCAACTCCTCAGCCATCAGGGCTGCCACCTGTGGAGCCATCGCTACGCTGGCGGCGGCGTCCAGGAGTAGTGTGCGCGTGCGGCGCGAAAGCACGTCTTCCACCGTGCGCGCCATCTCGTGCCGCGCGGCCCAGACGACCTGCGCACCTGTTACGCTCCGCTCGGGATGAAGCGGCTCGGCCAGGGCGGGACGCTCCTTCATGAGCGCTTGAATGCGCGGAGCATCCGAGCCATAGGGCGCCAGCGGTCCAAAACTCCCCGCCTGCTGATGGTAACCGTGCAGGTGAAGCTGCTTGGTGACGGACGGCCGCTCTTCCAACGCCGCCAGCGTGGCCGCCTGGTCAACCGTCTCCTCTGCCATTTTACGGTACGTGGTCCACTTGCCCCCGGTGATGGTCACCAGGCCGGCAGATGAGATATGGAGCGTGTGATCGCGCGAAACGGCCGCGGTGTCGCCCTCCTCCCCGGCCCCCACGAGCGGGCGGAGCCCAGCAAACATACTTTTGACATCGGCGGGGGTAGGATCGCCCTCGAGGTAGCGCCCGGCATGCGTGAGCAGAAAATCGATCTCCTCTTTTGTGGGAACGGGCTCCCCCGTAACCTTATCCACTGGGGTGTCCGTCGTGCCCACGATGAGGCGATCCCGCCACGGGATGGCGAACAGCACGCGGCCATCGTCCGTCTTCGGCACCATGATGGCGGTATCCCCGGGAAGAAACGAGCGGTCGAGCACAATGTGTACACCCTGGCTTGCCGTGATCATCGCGTCGGCTTCCGGGTCATCCATGCGCCGCACGGCGTCGGTGAAGACCCCCGTGGCATTGATGACGGTACGCGCGTGGATAGTATATTCCTGGTTTGTCTCCGCATCCCGCGCTACGACGCCGCTCACTACGTCATTCGACTTAAGCAAGCCCTCCACACGGCAGTAATTCAGGACGGTAGCGCCACGCTCAATGGCTGTCTGCGCCATGTTAACGGCCATCCGGCTATCGTCGAACTGCCCGTCGTAATAGATAACACCGCCCACCAGCCCTTCCGCCTCCAGGGTAGGTAGCATCTCCCGCGTCTTTTTGCGGGAGAGCAGCTTTGAGCGCCCGAAGCCTTGCTTCCCCGCGAGCATATCATAGAGCTTCAGGCCCACGCCATAAAACGGCCCCTCCCACCAGTCGTAGTTGGGCACTACAAAGGCGCGGTTATGCACCAGGTGCGGCGCATTCTGGAGAAGCAGCCCGCGCTCCTTCAACGCCTCCAGCACCAGAGAGATGTTGCCTTGCTTGAGATAGCGCACGCCGCCATGCACGAGCTTTGTGCTTCGGCTGGAGGTGCCGTGCGCCAGGTCGGCCTGCTCCAGCAACAGCGTCAGGTAGCCACGCGAGGCCGCTTCGATGGCAACGCCCAAGCCCGTGGCGCCTCCTCCTATCACCACCACGTCCCACGGATCCACGTCGGTAAGCGCCTGCAGTTGCGTGCTTCGGTCCATTGTCATCATTCAGAGCGTTCGATCGTCGAAAAAACCACCGGAGGCATGAGCCAAACGGGACGCAGCATAAAGATGCTGCAAGCGATAGCACGAATCTGCGGGGCAAACGGTTCAGCGCGGCACCTGGGTACGCCGAACGCCAGGCTATTCTCGGGCGAAATGCAACAAAGTTGGGGGCTACAAATTAAGCCGATATCTCTTTTTCCATAAGCGCCTAACGATATATGAAGACCACGGTTTTGATTGGCAGCCCGATGAATCTGTTTGTCTGGGACTATGGACGCTACGGCATGGGAAGCGCTCCCTTTTACGGCGATGCCGACGCTATTCGCGAGTCCTGGTCCCCCGTCCGGCAGAACGCCCTGGTGGGCAATTCAAAAGGCACCATCTATGCGCCGCCGGAGCCGCAAGAGGTAACCATCGTCAATTCGCCTACGTAAACACCGCCGGCACCTGCACGTCGGCAAGCGAATGCCCCCGGCCTTCCGCCCCACGCAGCGCGTCTGTGTGGGGCGTTTTTTTGATGCGATCGCGCGGCCGATGCCATTGGCATTCGTTACCTGTTTTGCCTTTCTTTCGAGCCACTACACACCCACTGTACCGAACCCCGCTCCCGTGTCTTCTTCCCTGGATGACTACCTCATCCCCCCACTCCCGAGCTCGCTTGCACAGGTCCTCTCCATTGTCTCAAACAACGCTCAGGACCAGGCGACCCGCCCCATCACGGAGGCCGTGGCATCTGACCCGGACCTTTCGGCCTATGTGCTGCGGCGCGTAAACTCTCCGTATTACGGGGTTAGTCGGCACGTGGAGTCGGTGGAGAAGGCCGTCCGGTTACTGGGGGGAAAAACGGTGTGCGAGATTGCCCTGGAAGCGGGGCTTAGGCAGGTGTTTCCGTACATGGAGACGGCAGCCGCGCAGAATGTGTATACTGCGGTAATGCAGGGAAGCATTATGACGGCACACCTTGCACAGGCGGTGGCCGATGCCCTGCACGTGCCCCACTATCAGCAAGCGTATTTGGCTGGTCTCCTGCAACAGGTGGGGCGTCTGGTGTTGCTTCAGCAAAAGCCGCAAGCCTACGCTGCCGTATGGTATGGGCTATCGGAAGATGCGCAGGCCGAAGACGCCCACTCGCTGGTGTGCCCATCGCGGGCAGACGAGCAGCAGGCCATTGGAATAGATTACGTCGCTACAGGTCGGAAAGTGGCTGCCCACTGGCACCTGCCAACGGTTGTACAGGCTTGCATTCGCTACCAGCATGCGCCGGATGAGGTCGTCCATGTGCCGTACCGGCCCATCGTGCACGTGACGCGAGTGGCCAACCTGTGGGCCTACCACGCGATACTTGACGCTCTCCCTGCTGACGAACCGCCCTCCCTATCGGATGCGCCACCGGCCTTTACGGATGCGCTACAGGCCCTGGCCCACCTGCGCAAAAAATCGCCAGAGGATCTATTCGACCTCATCGCTTCTCGTCAGGCCGATGCCCTGGAGGCCGTAACCTTCCGAACAGGGTAGGCGATCCTATCGGCTACGCTTCGGTCTCTTCACGCGGAGGACGGATCGCTGCCGTACTATGCGTCCCCGGTACCGGTCCACTGTGCGGGGCCGTGGTAAATCTCCCCGGGATATGGCCGTGTGGCGGCCTTTTTGTTTTTATCACCAGCCTCATCTTGCGATGTCAGTGGACCGATCCCCCGAGCGCCGTGAGGAGACCTTCCTTGTGGTGCTGGACGTTCTCATGGTGGTGCTCATCCTCCTAAACCTGGGTTTTCTGGCGTTTGACGGTTTGTATCGCCTCCCGATGGTACAGGAGCAGTTGGAGGCGCTAACCCCGGCGTTCTATGCCTTTTACACGGATAGCATCCATGCCAACTTTATTCTGATCGACCTTGTGTTTGTGGCGGTCTTCGTGGCCGAACTGCTCTTTCAATGGGCTCGGGCGATTGCCAACGGTCGGTACCGGCGCTGGTACTACTACCCGTTTGTGCACTGGTATGATGTACTGGGCTGCATCCCGGTGGCCTCGTTTCGCTTCCTCCGCGTGCTGCGGGCAGTGGCGATGGTGTACCGCCTGCAGAAGCTGGGCCTTATCGACGTCACCCAAACGGGCCCGTATCGGTTCTTCAGCTATTACTTGAGCGTGCTGGTTGAGGAGCTGACCGATCAGGTTACCCTGAAGCTGCTGGATAACGTAGAACGTGAGGTACACCGCGGCGGCCCGGTGGCGGAGCGCATCGTGGATGAGGCCATTGCGCCCCGCCGCGACGTGCTGGCTCAGTGGCTATCTCAGCGGGTGCACATGGTACTGGCGCAAACGTATCACCAGTATGAGGAAGACGTACGGCGATACGTAGAGGACGTTATTGAGGAGGCCGTACACAACAACAAGGAAATCCGGCGCCTGGAGCAGATTCCCGTGTTGGGCCGGCAGGTAAGCATCACCCTGGAGCGCGCGATCAGCGACATTGTGTATCGGGTGATGACGCGCACGATCGACGACCTCACCTCGGCCGACACAAATGAGGTGATTGCCACCGCCACGTCTACCACCACGGCTGCCGTACTCCAGCTCAACAATGACGCCCTGCACAGGGCCGTGCGGGAGATGCTCAGCGAATCCGTTGATCTTATCCGGCAGCATGTACAGATCCGCCGCTGGCAGTTCGAAAATGTGCGAGACGCGTACGCGCAACGAAGGGCCGAGGAGGAAGCCGCGGCGGCAGCGCCCCAGTCCTGATTCTTACGCTTCGCTCGAGGCCGTAACCCACGCAGCAAACCCCTCAAGGAAGTCTGTCAGGAATTGCCGGGTGGCATCATCCTGGAGCGTGAGATCGTCACCGAACACGTTCCCTGCGTTTGCCACGTAGAGCTGCGGCTGTGCCATCACACGGGCGTTCGTGTTGGCCAGGCTCACCCGCAGATGCCCCTGCATCCGGGCCGTACCCAGGCGTCCGGGGGTGGCGCCGGTCACCGCCACCGGCAACCCGTCCAGCGCCGTAGGCTTCGGCGGGCGGGAGGCCCAGTCGATCGCGTTCTTGGTGACGGCCGTCATGCTGGCGTTGTACTCGGGCGACACAATGAGCAAGCCGTCCGCCGCATGAAGCGTCTCCTTCAGCGCCTGCACCGCGGCAGGGTCGCCCTCTGCCTCCACATCTCCGTTATACAGGGGCAGTTCGGCAAGGTCGAAGGGTTGGATGTCAAGCGATGCCGGCGCATGCTCTACCGCCGCACGCAACAGCGCTTTATTGTATGAGCGGGTGCGGAGGCTGCCAGCAAACGCGGCGATGGTCAGGCGATCGGACATAAACGACGTAATAGATGAGACAGGACAAAGACATCGCCCCAACGCGGCAGGTCGGTGAGGGTGCCGCCGGGCGGGCGATCAGGGGCTGCACGCGATGCCCTGCTCGGTAATGCCCACCACCGTGGCGCTGCCAATGCCTGACACCTCTTCCAGAGCGGCGATGGTGTCGAAGGGCCGCGCCGCCACGATGGCATCGGCAAGGGCCGGGCCGATGCCGTGCAGCGCTTCGAGCTCGGACGGCGAGGCCGCGTTCAGATCGACACACGCAAGGCCACCAGCGCTTGGCGCTTCCTGTGCCGGGTGTACGGTGTACCGCCCATCGGCGTGTACCGCGATGCGGATGCGCTGATGCAGGTCCGTACGGTAGACGGCAGCCCCTACGTCCTGGTACAGCGCCAGAGCCTCCGGATGGGGATGCCCATACCGGTTGTTACGGCCGACGCCAATTAGCACCGTCTCCGGCTGTAGCACCGCGATCGCCTCGCGCGTGTCGCCATTCCGGCTGCCGTGGTGGCTGGCCACGTGGACGTGGACCGGCGCCAGCGCATCGCGGTGCTGCTCCAGGAGCCAGTCCCACTGTTGGCGCTCTGCGTCCCCAAATAGGCTCATGAGAAACCCGTCGTGATGGACCATGAGCCCCACGCTGGTGTCGTTCGCGGAAAAGTCCTCCTCCAGCGGCGGCGGGACGATGCGAAATTCAGTAGCCCCCAGGTCGATGGTGCGCGCCGTGGGGTCCAGCACCTGCGTGCCAGCGGCTTCGATGGCGTCCAGGTACCGCTCGTACGTTTGGGTTGGGTGAGCCCGGGTGTTGTCGATCAAGAACCGCGGCTCGTAGTGCGTGATGACCGCAGGTAACCCGCCAATGTGGTCTTCGTGTGGATGGCTGGCTACAATGAGATCGATCTGCTCGATGCCCATCTCTTGCAACTGCTCGAGCAGCCGCCCTGAGCGCGGACCGCCGTCGTAGAGCGCGGTCTCCCCCGTCGCGGCTTGAAAAAGCGTCGCCTGGCCCTGTCCTACATCCATCATGTGAATCGTCAGCCCGACGGCCGTGGTGTCCTCCACCGGTTCCTCTGGCCCTTCTGGCACATCGGTCGCCGGTTGGCATGCCGCCAGCATCAACAAAAGGAGCACCGTTGTGGTGCAGAGCAAACGGCCAGCGTTCATCAATCGGTTGAGGCGTTGGTTCAAGTGATACATGAGGTGCGCATCGCGTGCGGCGTACGGTGCGGCTGTCATAAGGTGATGTCACCCCCCGTGTCGTTCCGCAGGCGATCTCGACGGCGCTGGAGGGCATCGCGTCGTTCTGCTGTTGCCTCCGTATCCCGTTGGATGGATAGCGTGGCGGCATCTGCTTCGGTATCTATGGCTACCATCAGCCGGTCGCCTTCCCGAGCATCGGCGGGCAGCCATCCGACGGGCACCTCCATCAACGTGCCGTCCGCAGCTTCCAGCACAGCCCACGTGCCCTCCTCTATTCGGTCAATTGTGTAGGGCGTCCCCATGTGCAGGTAGCAGATCTGTGGTGGAGAATGAACGGTGTAATATAGCGCGCTGCCCCTCTCGTATGCAACCGGGACACGCGGGCGCACTTACTGCTTCGCTTGCCGCAGAAACCTGCCCGTGCAGGCGATGGTTCGCATGGTATCATTCTCTTTCCGATGAGCCGCCCAGGCATGATGTACCGCTGGCATCCAAAGGTGGGCCTTCTCTTTGCTCGTCTGTGCGTTGTGGGGATCGTGATGAGCACCGTCGCGTCGCCACTGCTGGCCACGGCGCAAGAGACCAGCGACGCGCGTGTGGAAGCCCGTGCGCAACAGCTGTTTATTCGCGGCTTGACGATGCTGCAGATCGACGAGCCCGATGCGGCCATCGCTTCTTTTGCGGAGGCGATCAAACTGGCGCCGGGGCAGGCGGCGCTCCTCTCTGCGCTGGCTGAAGCGCACGAAGCACAGGGAGACCTGGAGACCGCCCAGTTCTACGCGCTCCAGGCCCGCGACATGACACCCGCGAACCCGGCGTATCACCGGCAGGTGGCGGCGCTGTACCGGCAGTTGCGGCAACCGCAGCAGGCGTTGGCCGCCTATGAGCGGCTGCTGGCCCAGACGCCGGATGATACAGCCGCCCTGCGCGACATTGCCGCCCTGCATACCGCCCTGGGGAGTTATCACGAAGCGCTGGAGGCCTACGAGCGCCTTAACGCCGTGCAGGGGCCACAGGCCGGCGTCCTGTACCAGATGGTTCAGCTTCACCAGGAGCTGGGGCAGCGGCGCCCGCTCATGGAGCGGCTGGAGACGCTTACGCAGCTCGAACCGGAGGATCCTGAACCGCGGCGCCTACTTGCTCAGTATCGCCTTGAGGCGGGGCAAACCCAACAAGCGATTGCGCTGCTCGAAGAGGTGCGCGCGCTTAATCCCTCCGATGCGGACGTCGTGCTTACCCTGAGCGAGCTCTATGCTGCGGAGGGCGACATGGAGGAGAGCGAAGCCGTCCTGGCGTCATTGCACGACATCCCAGAGAACGCCTCGGTGGAGATGCTGGCCGATCGGGCAGCCACGCTGCTGTCGAGCACGCAGCAGGCCGAGGAGACGGATACTATTGAGGCGCTGCTCTCCACGATCCTCTCGCGAGAGCCCACCCATTACCGCGCGCTGGTTATGCGGGGGCAACTGCGGTTTGAGCGCGGGGCGTACGCGGAGGCGGCGCGTCTGCTATCGCGGGCCCTGGACGAGAACCCGCGCGAGGTGGAGGTGTGGTTTCAGGCAGCGCTGGCCCACCTCGAAGCAGGCACGCCAGAGGAGGCTGCAGCTACAGCCGAGGAGGGACTGGTCCTGTTTCCGGGGGCCTTCATCCTACACCGGCTGGCAGGCTATAGCCACCTTGAAGCCGGGCAGACCCTCCGCGCGCTGGATCACCTAACCGACGCCCTGGACCGCGGCGACCGTACCGGTGCCCTAAGCGGGCGCGAGCGGTCTGCCCTGTTGGCCACTATCGGAGGGTTAGAGGCCCAGCAGGGTGACACCACCGCGGCTGAGGCGGCGTATGCCGAGGCGCTCGATGCGGACCCCTCCAACGCTACCGCCCTGAACAACTACGCCTACAGCCTGGCCGAGCGCGAGGCACGGCTTGACGAAGGGCTGGCCATGGCGGAGCAGGCCGTGGAGATCGCCCCTCGGCAGGCGGCCTTCCTGGACACGCTCGGCTGGGTGCACTACAAGCTGGGCAACCTGTACGACGCCCGCACCTGGATCGAGCGCGCCGTGGCAACTGGGGAGGCCAGCGCCGCGGTGCACGAGCATCTGGGCGATGTGCTGCAGGCACTGGACCTACCGGAGCAAGCCCGGACCCACTGGCAACAAGCCCTTGAACAAGATCCTGACCGTGAAAGCGCTCGGGAGCGCCTGCGCTCATCCGAGTAAGCGGTTCTCATCCGCGCCCCGTGGCCGCTCCCGAAGCATTCGCCAGCAACGTTGGATCGACTCTTGCACTGTGACTCCTCACTGTTCCCCTACGCCACCGTAGCTCCACTACTGCGCATGATGCGATCCTCTGTCTTTCTTTCTCTGCCGTTGCTGCTTGCAGCCGGTCTTGCGCTGGTGCTTGCCGGCTGCGGGACCTCGCAACCCGCCACGGACGTCCGCACCGAGCTGCCCTCCGCGTTTCCGAACCACTCGGCTGACGTGATCCAGGGCTTCCTGCCTGGGCCAAACGATTCGCTTGCCACGGTTCGCCTCCGCTCCGGCATGACCGTCCGCTCCCCCGAACAGAGCGGGTCGTTCAGCGCCGAGCTCCGCTACCGGCGGGCCGACTCCCTCT
>LFFM01000001.1_pt1 | contig 134932 bp, 100 predicted proteins | sample 643131 | NCBI WGS metagenome assembly LFFM01 (sample SAMN03777445, study PRJNA286221) | soda lake metagenome | biome: soda lake; feature: Kulunda steppe; material: water; isolation source: sample Tc-Br brine of Tanatar trona crystallizer | place: Russia: Kulunda steppe | collected 2011-07 | reverse complement strand
TCAGGATTCCGACGACTTCGACTTCGAGTTCGGCCCCGACAACTCCTCTGGTACCGACGACAATGAGGACTCCGACGACTTCGATTTCGATCTCGGACCCGAGAGTTCCCCTGGTACCGACGACAATGAGGACTCCGACGACTTCGATTTCGATCTCGGTCCCGAGAACTCCTCCGGCACCGACAGCGAACAAGACTCCGGCGACTTCGATTTCGATCTCGGTCCCGAGAACTCCTCTGGGGCCGACGAGACGTCGAGCGATGACTTCGACAGCGACCCATTCGGGAGTGCTCCCGATGCCGCCGTCGAGGATATGGAGTACGCCGCTCCCCCCGATGACGATGACTCCTTTTTCCCACCGCCGATCGATGGCGGCGATGCAGACTCCGACAGTAGCGGTTCCAACACGCCGTCGCCGTTTCCCGAAAGTCCCTCCGCTGCCGATGCCCCAACCTCCCCGGGCACACCGGACTCCGGAGAGACGCCGCTGCCCGACGTACCCGGCCAGCGGTCGCGCCAGCCCACGCCGCGCCTTCAAGACGTAGACGCCGAGGCCCTTCGACAGTCGCAAGCCACTCCGGCGCGCGGCACCTCCCCGCCCTCCGGTGGCGCATCGGACCGTGGCCCATCCGACCCCACCCCCACTCCGCCGCCGATCAGCGAGGAATCGGACACGCCGCTTCCGGAAGACGAATTTTTGGCCCTCGGCCAAGAGCTTTCGGCCAGCGATGAGAGCGCGTCCAGCCCGCCCTCCGAGCCCCCATCGACGACGCCGTCGAAGTCGCGCTCTGAGTCGACGCCCGGCTACCGCGGCGAGCCGATGGTCGCCCCCTCCTCGGCAGAGACTCCGGCCCCCCAGGATTCCAATAGTCAGCCTCCCACCGGTGTCTTTGAAGCCCAGGAGTCCAGCGGCAACGAAGATACCAACCCGTTTGCCCACGAAGCTCCCACAGGCGTCCGAGACGAACCTATGGACGCCGTTGAGCAATCGTCGTTTGTGCTCGAGGAAGTCGACGACCAGTCCGACGTCGAAGACCCGGAAGCGGCGATCGACGCCACCCTTCAAGAAGCCCAGAATCTGTACGAAAACGGTGAATTCGAACAGGCCATGGAATTGGTGGAGGCGGTGCTGGAGGTCGACGGTGAATCCGAACGGGCTCGCCAGCTCGAAACTCAGCTCGAAAGCGAACTCGAGCGGCTATACGCCGACCAACTCGGCTCGCTGATGCACACTCCGTCGCTGAGCGTATCCATGGCGGAAGTCGCGAACCTGGACCTCGACCACCGGGCCGGATTCCTCATCAGTCAGATCGACGGTCTTCTGAGCTTCGAAGATATTCTCGATATGAGCTCGATGTCGCGGCTCGAGACGCTGACCGTCCTCGCCAAACTGTACCGCGAAGATATTATCTCCATCGACTGACGTCTCGCCCAACGCCCGATGGCGTCGACCGGGTCATCGGCGCTGCCCCTGGGCCACACGATCAGGTCAGCAAAAATACCTGGGAGGGATCGTTTCCGATATCATCGACGTCGATGGAACTCGCGATCTCGATGTTCTGGTACTGGTCATTGGACAGATCGATGGTCGTCGGGTTTTGCTCGTCGAGCAATCGCACCGCCGGGCGCCGGGGATCGGCGGCCGGCTCCGGGGTTCGAATGACGATCGCTCGCTCTCCGGAGGTCAGACGCACCGTCGTGCCCACCGGATACATTCCCAGCGTCGACACCAACAGATCGACGAGGTGTTTGTCGAAGACCTCTCCGGCCCGGCTCTCGAGATACTGAATTGCCAGGTCGGGACGTCGCGACTTGTATCCCTGGAGTCCCTGGATAAGAAGATCGTAGGTGCGAGCGATATCGACGATCCGACTGATCAGATGGAGGTTGCGCTCCTCTCGGTAAAACGGCCGCCCCACTTTTTCGTTGTGGTCGCACCCGCGCTCGTAGGTCAACAGGGTGCGCAGTGTGGAGACCACGTCGCCGCCGATGTGTTCAAACATCTCGGCGACATCTCGCATATTTGCCGAAAATTGTCGGTGCGAATCGAGTCCCGAGTCCCGGTCGCGCTGACCGACGGAGATCCCGATCAATCGATCGATATCCTGATAGATCGTCGTCATGCCGACGTAGGCTACAGTCTGTTGCGTCAGCCCCAGTCGGTCGGCGATGAGCATCGAATAGATCGCCGCATTGACGGAGTGCGAACTGATTCCCGGTGCCACAAGGCGCATCGGCAGCAGCCCCAGAATCATGAAATCATCGTCATTGAGCAACTCCGAGACCGACTGCAGAATGCGCCGGACGACGCCGGTGGGCACATCGGGGTCACCCGTTTCGCGAACCTGGTCGTGCATATTTTCGACTTTGACCAGGGCCCGGATGTAGATGTGGGCGATATACATCCCTTTATTAACCTTGGCGACGGACTCCATGATCGTCTGATCGGGCGAGCCGTGGTCGATGTCGATATTATCGACATGCACATGCTCCATATCGTCGAGATCCGAGGACTGATCGGCGACGGCATTGAGCTCCTGGAGAAATTTCGCCAGATTCTGAGCCGACATCGCCTGATCAAATATCAGCCCCCGGATGTGTGCAGCCTTAAAGATACTTTGCAATTCGTCGAGCCGCTCCTGCTCGCGCCGCTTGAGCTTCAACGTCTCGCCGTTGACGCTGCACAATTCGCCGCGAACCACCACCGAAATCGCCCCGGTCTCGACCTTCGATACGCTCTTCTGGAAGGAGGGCATAAACTCGTCGATGGCCTCCCGCGTCTGATTGTGGTCGACGCTGTAGATGGAAGCGACCTTGAGGATTCGATACAGGCTGTCGACGAAAAACCGCCCGAACTCCTGCATATCGACTTCATTGCCCTCCGGGGTCGGTTCGCGACCGGAGGCGGGGGTGTCGGAGACCTGCTGGTTGTGTTCTGTCATGGCGCTCTCTGCGTGCAATAGTCGGTAAGATGCTGTGTAGACGCGGCAGGTGCGGCCGGCCTCGATCAGCGTTTGATCAACTCCAAGACCTCTTTGCAGGTCGATCGAATGGGTCCGGCCACCGTCCAGCTACTGGCCGTCGACTCCAGTAATTCCACGATTTGCGGGGTCGGTTTTTTGATGAGGGCATTGACGATTTTGACGGCGAGCTCCACATCTTCTTCGTTGGCCAGCTTCTTTCGCTGGACGAGGTCCTCGAGGCGGCGGACCGCCTTTTCCCCACCGTGTTCGATGAAGACCCGCAGCAATTGCTGGACCTCATCATCCGGTCTTCCGGCCAATTCCGGAGTGAAAAGTGACTCCAGGACCCGGTAGACGTGTTGCGGAGCGGCATCGCCGAGTTGCCGGGCCGCCTCGACGCGAAGTTCGGTATGACTGGCCTCGATCAGTGGCACCAGACAATCCCGGATCTCCGTGGACTCCTCCCAGGTCCCGTCGACGACCTCGAGAGCCCGCAATTTGACGGACGGTTCGACTTCTCGACTCAATACATCGACCAGAATCGAGCGCGACTTGGGCATCGCATCGGCCAGAATATCGATGATCGGACCCACCTTATCGCCCGGCAACTCCGGCAGGGCCTCCTCTAAAAAGCCCAGGTCACCGCGGGCCTGCTTGCGAATGTATCGCACGATATCGGTCCGAGCCTCCTCCGAGAGCTCCCAGGCCAACAATCCGGTCAATTGCTTCGACGGATGCTTCAGATTGAGTGCATCGAACATCTGCAAAATTGCTCGTCGACTGCGGGTGTCGGAATCGGCGAGTTGTTTGACCAGTTTTTGAATTCGCTGTTCGGTAAAGCAATCGCGGACAATCGCCTTGAGTTCTCCTGCCACCTGCGGCTGGAACTTGTCTCGCCAACGATGGATCAATTTTAGGAATTTGAGGGCCTCCCAGGGCTCATCGGTCTCCAGAAGCGCCCCCATGACCTGGCCGATCTGTTCGACGGCTGCCCGTCGCAACTTGGTCCGCGGCTTCGCCCCCAGTACCGCCGACAAGACTTCGCCCTGGCGGTGCTCGAGTTCCTGGTGTTCCTGAAATCCGCGCTTGAGTTCGGTCAGGTGTTTTTGGGCTTCGTCGCTCAATGTCAAAAATTGACGAGAACCGACTTCCAGCTTCATCTGCTGGTCGGCCCTGCTCTCGAGGCGTACCTCGAAGTCTTCATCCATCATTCCGTCGTCGTCGCTGGATTCGACGTCGGAATTTTCGACGACATCGTCAAATAACTGATCGACTTTCTCCTGTTCCTCCGGAGTGTCGCGATTTTTGATATCGCTCTCCAGCCCCGCGAGTTGAGCCAGCGACTCATCGATGGCTTCCCAGTGAATATTGCGAAATCCGGCCTCAAAGAGCATGGCCGCCGCATCCTGCTCGAGGTTGCGTTCGTCGACCAATTCATTGAGGATTTTGACGAATTCCTGCAATTCACTGCCGTCGACGCCGGCCAGGATATGAAGCAGGTAAATTCCGTCGCGGTTTAGCGCAAAGCAGTAGTCTTTGGGCTCCTCGGTCTCCCAAACCGCCTCTCCGGCCCCGTAGAGGTCCATCCAGTGTGGGTGGACCTGCACGGTCAACCGGTCGGTCAGCTCAAAGAAGTCGTAAAATGCGTTCTCCAGATTTTCGATGCCCTCTTCGACCATCGGATGCCCTGGCGGATAGCCGGCCATCAGCTGCGATAGACGCTCGATTTCCGAGAAGCACCGACGACCGATCCGCAATTCCTCTTTGACCTCTGCCGACAAGACATCGGCCGTCTGTTCAGAGGACTGCTCTGGAGGAGTCGAGGTATTCGTGCTCTGGTCCATGCTGATTCTCCTGATCACCGGAGTCGCCGACAACCTGCGCCTATCCGACGCCGTCGACGCCGGTGTAAAATGCGGCTACACCGCTGCAAAACGATTGACTGCGACGAGCCGTCGATAAGGTCGCGAGCCACAGGCTCTGGTCGCCGGGCGACCGTCGGTGTTACAACTCGTCGTCGCGACGCATGGTAGCCGTCGGAGCGAACACGCGTAAAGCAACGTTACACAGCGCAGGCCCGCCTCATGGATCTCGACTCTCCAACGATGTTGCGAAGACTCCTGTACGGAGTCATCGCCGGAGTCGCTATCTACGCCGTCGTCGCCATCGCCACCGACGCCCGCGCCTTGAGTGATCACGTCGGACGCGTCCCCTGGTTGGTCATCGCCGGAGCCTGCGCTCTGTCGGTCGTCAACTACCTGCTTCGATTCGTCAAATGGCACGGCTACCTGCACTTGCTCGATATCGAACTTCGCCCCGGCCACAGTCTGCTGGTCTTCTTGGCCGGCCTCTCGATGTCGATTTCGCCGGGGAAAGTCGGTGAAGTCATCAAAAGTGCTCTACTGAAGCGCTCGCACAACCTGTCGATGGCCCGAACTGCTCCGGTGGTCCTGGCCGAACGGCTCACCGATGTGCTGGGGCTATTCGTACTGGCATCGGTGGGCATCGTCGCATTTCAATACGGCATCCTCGGCTTTGGTGTCGCCCTACTGGTAGTGCTGGCGATGGTGGCCTTCGTCCAGTCCGACAGTCTCGTACAGCGAGTACTGGATATTATCGAGAAACTGCCCTGGATTGGCCAGTATCGCCCACAACTCCAGCGAAGCTACCGGTCGACAAGGACGCTGTTGCAGTGGCGACCGCTGGCGGCGATGACGCTTCTAAGCGCTGTGGCGTGGTCGATGGAAGTTCTGGCTTTCGGGTGGATTATCGGCCATCTGGGGGCGAACGCACCGCTATTGATGGAGAGCTGTTTCGTCTACGCGACCTCCACACTGGCCGGTGCCCTCAGCTTCTTGCCCGGTGGGTTGGGCGTCACCGAAGCCAGCCTGACCGGATTATTACTGTGGACCGAACTTTTCGACGAGTTGACACTGGCCCTGGCGGCCACCTATTTAATTCGCTTTACCACCCTCTGGTTCGGCGTTATGGTCGGCGTTCTGTCGTTTCTCCTCTTGGAGTGGCGTCAGCGCTCTGTTGCTGATCAATGAGTTCGAAGCGCGACGAATTGACCGAATTTTTGTAATTTGAAATCTGGTGGAGAACCACTGATGGCCTCGGCAGTCAAAACATGTTCTGTCTGTGACTCGGACTTTTTGGTAAAATTTCGTTACCAGATCGAGCGCACCGACGACGGCACCCGCTATGTCTGCAGCCAGAAGTGCAGGCAACAAGCCGCCCAACAGCGAGGCGAAGTACAATGCGAGACCTGTGATACGGCGTTCGAACCGGAATACGCCTACCAGAAAATCGAGCGCGACGGCCAAACACTGCACTACTGCTCGATGGAGTGTCGCCGCCCGGCCGTCAACGAGTATCGACAGCGCAGCACCCACAAACAGCGCGGCCCGATGCGGATTGCGGTGCTCAACCAGAAAGGTGGCACCGGCAAGACCACGACCACCGTCGCCCTCGGCGCCGGGCTCGCCGAACAGGGCCACAACGTCCTGATCATCGATGTCGACAGTCAGGGCCACGTCGGCATCAGCCTCGGTATCGACGACGAGGCCGAAAAGTCGATGTACCACCTTCTCGTCGAAGAAGAGCCGCTGTCACAATGCACAGTGTCGGCCCGCCCCAATCTCGATGTGCTGCCCGGCGACGACTCGCTGGCCTCCGCCGAAATCTTTTTGGCTCGCCAGGACGATGAACGAGATAAGATGCTTCGCCGGAACATCGGCGACGTTCAGCAATACGACTTCATCTTGCTGGACTGCGGTCCCAGCCTGTCGCTGCTCAATATGAACGCCCTGACGTTTGCCGATCACCTCATCGTCCCCGTCTCCTGCGACTTCCTGAGCCTCATCGGCGTCAAACAAGTCCTCAAGACCCTCAAAAATATTAACGAGGTATTGCTTCACCCCATCAGCATCCTCGGGATTCTGCCCACTTTTTATGATCAGCGAAACAATATCAGCGATGAGTCGATCAAGACACTCAAGGGCCATTTCCACGACAAGGTGCTGTCCCCGATACGGGTCAATACGAAATTGAAAGAAGCCCCCCGCCATCACAAGTCCATCTTCGAGTACGCCCCATCCAGTCGCGGCGCCCGGGATTACCAGAAGCTCGTCGACTGGGTCCTCGAGCAATACCAGCATCGCGCCCAGGCCTCGGCGTGACGAAGGCATTTATAGCGGCCAACTTTTGAGTGCTCAGGTTGGCTGCGATCCTTGTCACATCGATATCCCACCCTTAGAATCGTCTGTATTCCGATACCGGTTTTCTCTGTGCAAACGATCGACCACCGCATCCAGGGCTGGTATTTGTGACGAGGCTTCGGGGTCGACGACGACCACCGCCGCAGTCCGGTATCTGTAGGGTGCCGAACTTCGTCACCATGACGTCGTCGGATAATTCAGAGCGCGCACTGAGAGGGTCGAGCCATGATTCGAACAAAACTCGTCGTCGGCGTCACCTTATTAATCCTCTTTCAGATCGGGTTTGCCGTTTACGCACTTCAGGCGACGATCTTGCCGATGACGACGGAAGACGCCGATATTACGCTGCAACGGTCGACGTCGCTTATCGAGAAATCCCACCGGCTCGACGAGTTTTCCCTGAAGGCCAAGGCCGAACACGTCGCCGACCGCACCGAATTGCGAAATGCGATGGTCCGCGACTACGATGGCGACTGGGAAGCCCAGCGCCATCGCGAAGTTCACAAGCAACTGGAGACCGAGCACATCCGATTTTCGGAGTTTATGGCCGAGGACAATCAGGGCGAGCGCAATCTCGATCTGGGCCTAATGGACCGGCGTCCGCTGGACCACGACATGTTCATGGCGCTCGACGACTCCGGCCGCCTCGTTGCCACTCTTGGAACCGGTCTCGCCCACCTGATGGGCGATGATGTGGGACGGCAATTCTCGGCGGTCTTTGATGCGATGGACGACGGTGAGACCTACATCGACATGTGGAATTGGTCGTGGCGCGCCGCCGATGATCGCGAGTTTTTCGTCGTCGCCATCTCGCCGATCTATCATCCCGACGAAACGGAACCGGTAGGCACCGTGGTACTGGGCAATCGGGTCACCGACGCCATCGCAGAACGGCGGCGGGCCCTGGTTTCCGACGGCCTCGGCGAGGACGCCGACCGCCAGTTTTCGGAACGCGAGCGCACTCAGGCCCCGGAAATCACCTTCTTTCGCGGCCAGCGCATCTACAGTTCCACCTTGTCGTCCGACTCCCGACGCGACCTGCAGCGCCAGCTCTTTGACCATCACGAAATCCTGGAGCACGAAGAGCCTCAGGAGATTCTCGATACCACCATCGAAGATCAGCACCACCGCAGCATGGTCCGATTTTTCCCCGGCCAATTTGAGACCAACAACCCAGCCGGCGTCGTATTGACCACCAATTACGACGACTCCATCGCCCCCATCGAAGCCGTTCGCTCCAATCTCCTGCTCGTCGGAGGCATCGTCCTGGCGACAGGCATCCTCTTTATTCTGGGCATCGTCCATCTCTTTTTGGTCCCCTTTGGCCGCCTCGAGGAGGGCATCCAGGAGATTTTATCCGGTGACAAGGAGCATTCCTTCGAAACCGATCGCGACCATCATGTGGCCGACAATCTGGCCCATCACCTCAATTTGCTCAGCGCATTTCTTCAGGGCAAGCCAATGCCCGACGAAGAACAATCCGTTGGCGGGTGGGACGGCTTCGACGACAACGATGTCTCAGAACATAATGAGCCTTCAGAAGAGGCCAGCGTGGCCGGCGTCCCCATGGATCTCGGCGAGGCGAGTTCCAACGAGGACGAAGGCGAAGACGACGAGCAACAAGACGACAGTGATAATACTCGACGGCGCGATGATGAGCCGGCCGGAGAACCGACATGAATACCCCCCGCGTAGCGACGGGCCTCGACGTACTGCTCGACGACCGCAGACGACTCCAAGAGCTCCACGGCCGTTCGGTGGGGCTGCTGGTCAATCCCACCAGTATCACCGCCGACTTCGACCACGCCATCGAGGCCCTGCAACGGGCCGGGCTGGACATTGTGCGACTTTTCGGTCCCGAGCACGGCGTCCGCGCCGACGCCCAGGATATGGAGGCCGTCGACGAGACCGTGGACCCCATCTCGGGACTGCCGACGGTCAGTCTGTACGGCGACACCATCGACAGCCTCCGTCCCGATGAGGACCAGCTCCGGGACCTGGATGTTGTTATCTGCGACATTCAGGATATCGGCGCCCGCTACTACACCTACGTGTACACCATCGGATTGATGATGGATGCCTGTGGCAGCGCCAACACGCCGGTGATGGTCCTGGACCGCCCCAATCCACTGGGTGGCCTCGACGTGGAGGGCAATGTCGTCACCGATGAGATGCGCTCCTTTGTCGGCATGCAACCGCTGGCCAATCGCCACGGGATGACCGCCGGCGAGTTGGCCCATTTTTTCGATCGCTTCGGAGGTTGGAGCTGCGACCTGGACGTCGTCGAGATGGACGGCTGGAAGCGCTCGATGTGGTTTGACGACACCGGCCTGCCCTGGGTGATACCCAGTCCCAATATGCCGACACTGCAGACGGCCTGCGTCTATCCCGGCCAGTGCCTGCTGGAGGGCACGAATCTGAGCGAGGGTCGCGGTACGACCCGTCCCTTCGAGCTATTTGGCGCTCCCTACGTCGACGCCGACGCTCTGGCGCAATATCTGAACAACCTTGCTCTCGACGGCGTCCAGTTTCGGAGCACCGCCTTTCGTCCAACCTTCCAGAAACACGGCGGCGACACCTGTCACGGCCTCCAGCTTCACGTCACCGATCGCCACGCCTTTTCGAGTATCGCCACATCCTACGCGATCCTGGCCGGACTTCTGCAGTTGCACGGTCAGGCGTTCCAGTGGCGAACGGAAGCCTACGAATTTGTGCGCGACAGGCTTGCCATCGATCTGCTGATCGGCGACAAAGATATTCGACTCGCCCTGGAAGATGGCGACGATCCACTTCAACTCGTCGCTTCCCTGGCCGATGACCGGTCCGAATTCGATGTGCGCCGCACCCAGTGTCTGCTGTATGAAGCCTGAATCCTCGCCCGACGATGTCGCTCTCTTCGGCGGTAGTTTTAATCCGCCTCATGTCTGCCATACCCTGGCCACCCACTGGGTACTCCAGACCCAGCCTGTCGACCAGGTCTGGTGGATCCCGACCTACCAGCACGCCTTCGACAAACAACTCGTCGATTTTGAGACCCGTGTCCAGATGTGCGAAATGGCCTTTCGCGATCTCGATCGGGTCCGAATCGACGATGTCGAACGCCGACTCGGCGGCGAAAGCCGCACTATCGACACCGTTCAGGCCCTCGAACAGCGCCATACGGAGACCAATTTCTGGCTGGTCATCGGCGCCGATATTCTCGACGAAGTCCAGCGCTGGAAAGACTGGCAAGGCCTTATCCAGCGCGTCCACCTGGTGATCATCGGTCGGCGAGGGTACCGACGCGCCCCAGACCAGGACTTCGGCGATGCCCTCTCGGTGACCGACAGTGCCGACCTGGAGCTTCCCGATGTCAGCTCCACGTCGATTCGACAATCCCTGGCCGATTGCGATTACGACGCGGTGCGCTCCTGGATACCGGGCCCGGTCCTCGATTACATCGATTGCCACGAGTTGTATCTCGGAGATCCCTGCCCATGACGACGCCCTGTGACACCACCCAAGCCCCGCTACCCTGGGTGATTGTTGGATACGGTCGCATCGGACAGACGCTGAAGCTGCTCGCCGACCGCATCGACGCTGACATCCACGCCACCTGGAACCGGACACGGGCCGCCGCCGAGGCGGCGTCGGTCTCCTCTCCGGCGCCTCGCCACGGTGCTTTGCCGGAGGCTCTCGCATCTGATCTGAACGACCCCTGCGTGGTATGGTTGACCGTCGTCGACGACGCCATCTGCGATGTCTACACCGCTCTAAAAGATGCCATCCCCCCGGCTTCGACCGTCGTCCACACCTCCGGCAGCCTACCCAGTACGGCTCTCAGTGACAGGCCCGGCCATTCGGTGGCCTCGCTGCACCCGCTTCAGGCGGTCTCCGATCCGAATCGCGCAATCGAGCGATTTCCCGAGAGTTTTTGGACCATCGAAGGCGACGACCACGCCGTTCGGTACTTGCGCCGTCTCATCGGTGGCGCCGATATCGAAGCGGTGCGCATCGACCCGGAGGCCAAGACATTGTATCACGCGTCGGCTGTGACCGCCGCAAACTTGATGGTCAGCCTCGTCGACGCCGCCATTGCCATCGCCGACGCCGCCGGGATCGAAGCCGATACAGCGCGCTCAATCCTGGTCGACCTGGCGGAATCGAACCTGCACAACCTGAAGACTCAGTCACCACGCCAGGCCCTGACGGGACCGGTGGCTCGCGGCGATTCCAAGACCATAGCTCAACACCGCCGCGCTCTCGACGAACTCGACGACGACTCCCTGCGCGAAATTTACGATATTCTGACCCGACGTGCCGTCGACTCACTGACCGACTGAACTCCGCCCCCTGTTCGCCCCACTCACTTGTGCCCCATCTACTGCAGCTCGTCACGATTCTCGTGACTCATGCAGGTTGGAATCGGCGGTCTCTACGGATTCGGTAGTTCAGTGCGTCGCGCGGACCACGATATCACCGCCTTCGACACCGACCACAATCCGGCCGCCCTCGTCGACATTGCCCGCCAGAATCTCGCGAGCCACCTCGCCTTCGACCAACCGCTGGATGGTCTGGCGCATCGGACGGGCGCCGAGTTTTCGGTTGTAGCCGCCGTGTTCGATGAGATGCTCGATGACACCGGCCTCGTAGTCCATCTCGATGTCGCTTTCGCTGCGCAACTTCTGCTGACTGTCGGCGAGTTGCAACTTCGCAATTTCGGCAATTTCGTCGCGCGACAGTGGCGTAAAGACCAGTTTTTCATCGATGCGATTCCACAATTCCGGGGTAAAATGCTCATTCGCAGCATCCAGGACCCCGTCGCGCAGTTGGGCGTCGTCGGGCCCCATTGAGGGCGCGGAATCGTTATCGCGGCGCGAAAACCCGATCGACGACGACGTCGACTCTACCTCGAGCTCGTCGAAGACATCAGCCCCGAGATTACTGGTCATCACCACCAGCGCATTCGAGAAGTCGACTTCCCGTCCGCGTCCATCGGTGAGGCGACCCTCCTCAAAGAGCTGCAACAATAGATTGAGAATATCGGAGTGGGCTTTTTCGATTTCGTCGAGGAGCACCACCTGATAGGGGCGCTGACGGATCTTCTCCGTGAGTTGACCGCCCTGGTCGTGACCGACGTAGCCCGGCGGCGAACCGATCAATCGGCTCACGGAATGTGCCTCCATGAATTCCGACATGTCGATCTGCACGACGGCATCGCGGTCGTGAAATAAAAAATCGGCCAGGACTTTGACCATCTCTGTTTTCCCGACACCGGTGGGCCCCAAAAACAGGAGGCTCCCAATCGGTCGGTCGCCGCGGAACCCGGCGTAATTTCGGCGCAGCAATTCGGAGATGGTGGTCACGATCTGGTCGTGGCCGACAATGCCCTCCGACAAAAACGACTCCATATTCAAAAAGCGGTCGCCGTCGCTACCGGTGAGGCGATCGACGGGAATGGAAGCCATATCGGCGACGACGGCGGCCAGGGTCTGCCGATCGACCTGCTGGTGCCCCCGACGAGCAGCCCGGCTTCCGGCCAGGTCGAGGACACCGATGGCTTTGTCCGGAAGCTGGCGGTCATGGATGTAGCGACCGGATAGGGTCACCGACGCCGCCAGCGCGCCCGGCGTGTACGCCACGCCGTGGTGGCGCTCGTAGTGAGTGCGAACGCCTTCGACGATACGCAGCGCGGTCTGCTCATCGGGCTCATCGACCGTGACCTGCTGGAAACGGCGCTCAAAGGCCGGATCGGACTCCACGAATTGGCGAAACTCGTCGTGGGTCGTCGCCCCCACACAGGGGAATCGACCGCGGGCGAGAGCCGTCTTTAATTCGCCGGCCGCATCACCTCCATCGCCACCGGAGCCGGCGGACATCCACATATGAATCTCGTCGAGAAATACCACGATCTGCCCGCCGGCGTCGGCCACCTCGTCTTTGATGCCCAGAAGGCGCTCCGAAAACGCGCCGCGCAGATGGGTGCCGCTGAGCAGACGACTCATCTCCAATTCGATGATCGTCCGATTGCCGAGGGCTCGCCCCTGCTGCTTCATCTCCACGATCTGGCGGGCAAGGCCCTCGACGATCGCCGTTTTTCCCACCCCCGGTTCACCGACCAGAAGTGGATTATTGGCCCGCCGTTTGCCGAGAATATCGATCAATTGCCCGATCTCAGCTTCGCGGCCGATGACGCGATCGATGTCGCCGACCGCGGCTTCCACCGTCAGATTTCTCCCGTACTCCGCAAGATTCGGATAGGCCTCGCTGTCGAGTCGATAGTCGTCGGCCAACTCGGGAGCCACCACCGGATCATCGCCGTCGGCATCGTCTCCGACCCTGGGGTTGAGCGACTCCGACGGGCCGTCGGAGAATAGCCGTTTGGCAAGGTCTTGCGTCGTCTCTCGCGCCTGCTCCATCGCCTCGGCGCGACGCCGTTCATCATCACCGGCGTCCGATTCAACTGCTGAGTCACCGTCAGATGATGCCTGCGTTGGGTCGCCGTGACCTCCTGGCGACGATGTGCTCTCATCGTGTTGCTCGTAACTGCGGCGAGGACGGCCGCCGCGATTGATCCCCGGGTGGGAATCGAGGTCCAGATGAATCTCACCGGTCTCGCGGCTCGAATACTTATCGCCAAATTGGAGGTCCCGGGCTCCCTGGTTTTGCTGATCTTTGGACTCTTCGCCGTCATCGGAAGTCGTTTGCTCGCTGCGCCGTTTCGATGATCCGCCATCGGGCCGCTGGCGATTGCGGTACAATCGCTGAAGGCGAGCGCGGCGCTCATCCAATGGCTCTCCCGCCGATTGCGACGTCGATTCCCGGGTTGGCCGGTCGCCATCGCCATCCCCGGCCTGTCGTTCGCTGCCGTCATGGGGGCGCTGTTGTTCTTCCCCGGAGCGCCGCCTTTCAATTCGCTCTCCGTTGGTCCCCACGCCCAGCGAAGGATGAAACCCAATTGATGTCGATGCCGGCCCATTGCTGGCTGTGCGCGATGGCTCTCGACCATCACCTTCGGCCGACGCCCTGTGGTTGTTGTGCTGAGACTCACCGCCGTCGGAACTGCCCGTCGGCGACACGGCGTAGCTCATCACAGCCGTGCGGATGGCGCGAATGTCGACCTCCGATGACTCCAGCAGGGCGTACGCGTCGCTGGAGCTCTCGCGGGTCATCGCTGCCAGAAGATGCAGGCAGCCGACGGCCTCGGCACGGGACCCGTCGGCGAGCCGAAGACTGCGCTGGCGCACCCGGTCGACGAGGTGAGCTGCTTCCCCGTCCAGGTGTTCCATTTGTTGTCGGAGCCGACGACCGACGACACTGCGATCCGTCAACAGTGTTGCCGCCTGGTTGGGCACCTCGAACATGGCCACCAGCATGTGAGCGGTTGACAGATTCTGACCGGCGCCGTCGGCGATATCGCCTGCCTTTTCGATAACGGCGCCCAATTCGCGACTCAGAGGTAGACTCATCCTTGACCACGCCTCCGAACGAGTGTTGCTGCAATGATAACCACTTCGAATGTACTCCAGACACGTCTCGCCGGGGGCCGTCGGCACTGCCATCCGGGGCAGTCCCGACGGAGGCGGTAGCCAGTTCGGTGCGCTTCCACGTCCGTGGTTGGCGTCCCGTCTGACAAACTTGTATTCGGCGAAATTGACCATCCGGACGCTACCATCAGAGCAATCCCGGGGTAAAGGCCCAGACCCAGTTTGCGGCGCCGATCAACACCCTTGTCCGATGACATCGACTCGACTAAACATCCGTAGTGATGGATGTATTTCGACAATATCTTCTTGCTCGACCAGGAGCATTGCAATGGCCAAAAAATCGATTGTTCGCACAGACAACGCCCCGGAAGCCATCGGCCCCTACTCGCAGGGTGTCGGCTTTGGCAATCTCTTTTTCTTCAGCGGTCAAATCGCCATCGACCCCGACAGCGGCGATCTGGTCGACGACGATATCGAAGTCCAGACCCGCCAGGTGATGGCCAATCTAGACTCCGTACTGGAAGCCGCCGGACTGGAGTTTTCGCACGTGGTTCGCACCACCATTTTTCTCAATGACATGGATGATTTTTCGACGGTCAACGAAATTTACGGCGGATTTTTTGACGATAACCCGCCGGCTCGGGCATGCGTCGAGGTCTCGCGACTTCCCAAGGATGTCCTGGTTGAAATCGATATGATCGCGGCCCATCCCACCGACGACGGCGAGTAATCACGAACCGAGGCTTCAGGTAACGATGTCGATGCCCCCGACTGTTGGTCGAGGGCGTCGACATCACCGACTGCTACGACTGGTCAAGGCTCGTGGACGTCGCTAAAATCGGAACACGAGGGTTTTCGGATTCTTCGATTCCTACTCCATGCGACGGTAATACGTGAAACAACCGGTCTCCATCGCGGGCGCGGCCACTCTGGTGGTCGCAGGGGCACTGCTGACCTGCACCTCGATTCCAGAGCCCGTCGATGACGCCGCCGAGTCTCCGCTCCCGGAGCGCAGTGCTCCACCGGTGGTCACACCGGACCCACCATCGACCTCTACAACCCCACTTCCCGACTACGGTCGCGAGCACCGAGATTTTGCGTGGCTCCCCCAGGAAGACCGCCACTTGAGCCGATCTATTGGCACCGTGACCGACGGCTTTTTGGTCAATGGTCGGCGGGTGGCGATGCCCCACCCGGTCCTGGAGTTTCTCGACCGACAATACGAGCGGGGACTGCACTACACCTCGGATCCGATGCTTCGCTTGCTGTCTGAGGCCGGCCATCATGTCGCCGAGGCCTATCCAAATCGCCCACTTCATCTCGGCAATTTGAGTCGACGCGGCGGTGGCGACATTCCGCATTCTGTCTCACACAACAACGGACGCGACGCCGATATCGGTTTTTTCGTCGTCGACGACGACGGTGAACCGGTTCGGCCTCCGGACTTACTGCCACTGGACGGCGATGGTGTCTTCGACGGCGCCAGCTACGACGCCGACGACGGCCACCTCGAGCCCCGGGAAGTCGAGGGCCTGAGACTACACTTCGACAGCGCCGCCAATTGGCGACTCGTCGAGGGCCTCATCGAATCCGACCACGCCCGAATTCAATACATCTTCATATCCAATCCGCTGCGTCAAATGCTTCTCGAGGAGGCGCAGCGCCAGGACGCCTCGTCATCGACGCGCCGCATCGCCGCCGAAATCCTGGTCCAACCGGGCGGCCAGACACCACCGCACGACGACCACTTTCATATTCGCATCCACTGTAGCGCGGCCGATGTGGCCGCCGGATGTCAACGCCGCGGACGACCGGGGCCGACGTTCGACGCTCACAGCGAGGCGCGCGACGGCGTCATCGACGAACTGGGTGAATTGCTCATCACCGCCGAACCGACGTTGCGCACCACAGCACTTCGCCGACTGGCCCACTACGACGACCACCCGTTTCAGGACCATGTCATCGACCTCCTCGATGACGACGAACCGCGAGTGCGTGCTGCTGCAGTCCGCCTTCTGGGCGACGACGACCGGGCCGAACGCGCCCTGGTCGAACGCCTCGAAGTCGAGCCCAACTCAAGGGTATTTGTGGAGTTGACCGACGCCCTGGCAGCCTCCGGTGATACGGCAACCGAGGCGCTGGTAGATGCCTTGAGCCGAGATAAACACCTGGAATTGACCACCGCCGATGCACCGCGAACCACGACGTCGCTCGTCGCCGATGCCCTGGCCCGACACCAGAAGCCGGAGGCGATCCCGGCATTGATCGATGCACTCCAGACGTCTCCGGACCGCCCCCGGCCCCAGATTGCGCACGCCCTCCGAATTCTCACCAACCAGCGCCTGGTCTCCGACGCCACACTCCATCGGACCGAGGCCGCCGACGACATCGCCGAACAGTGGACGCAGTGGTGGGAGGAATACGGCGACAGCGACCGCGATCAATGGCTTATCGACGGTTTTCGCGACGCCGGACTCGAGGTCTCGACCCTCGATTCCTCGGATGTCTGGGAGTTGTGTCGCGCCATCGACATGGAGCGCCATCTCAGTGTTAACGCCCAACGTCGACTGGAGGACATTTCCGACCACTCCGTCGGCAGTCTCCAGTGGGATAGCTACGATGCCAGTTTTTACTGGCGGCGCTGGTTTGAGCGACGAAAAGACCGCTTCGGCCTCGCCTCGATCCCCGCTGAATTATCGACGGCCGACGGATACTCTCACCCCGATGACGACCCGTCATAACCCTTACTTTACTTTACACCTCTACACCACCGGGATATCATCGCACTCAACACGCTCGACGATATTCACTGTGTGAAGCGCTCCAACGGATCCTGTAATATCGGCCTCGAAGGCGATGAACGCCGTCAGTACGCTTCCCCCCGTTTGACACCTCGGTATCGATGGCTTCGATGGTTGACTTAAAGCGACGTATCTCCTCCGTCGGCGTCATGACGGTGGTGGCCATCACGGCCTTGGTAATCACGGCGATGGCCGGATGCGGTGGCGAACCCGATCCCTCGAGCCCCGACGATGCCTACCAGATCTTTCGCACCGCCCTCTTCGAGGCCGACGCGGAGACGATGTGGCAGCGCACCGATCCCCAAACCCGCGACTATTTTGAGGAGCGATACCAACGACTCGTCGAAATGGACGAACTCATCGAGCGCTATCTTCCACAGACCGATCACCAGATTGCTCGCACGCAGTCTGGTGCCGAGTTGCTCGACGAAGTGGATTCCGGCAGCGAACTTTTCGTGACCATGATTCAACCCGGCCCCTTCGTCGATGATGACGCCGTCGAACTCGGTTCTCGCCTCCAGGAATTGCGCATGGCCGAAGACGGCCAATCGGCGGTGGCGGCGACCCGTGGAGGCCAGGAATTTGTGCTCGTTGCCGACGGCGACCACTGGTATGTCAATCTCGTGGAGTCCGGGCAGTTTCTGGAGACGACCTTTCAGTGGCTTACCGACAATGAAGAGGCCCTCGAGCAGACTGTCGAAGATCTTATCGAAGAGGAGCGTCAGGTCCGAGAGGAGATCATCGCCGACCTGATGGATCCGGACGACCCTTAAGTTCCCCGCCAGGGGCCGGACGCCCCGGATGGCATCTCATCGCGGTTCACCTATGAGTCACAACGACGAAGACATTCCGGAACTCGACGAAATTCAGGTCGAGCCCGTCGACCCCGACGACCCGACACCGCCGTCGAATGTGTCGCAACCGCTGTCGGATACCCCGGACTCCCAGCCTTCGAGGCCCTCGCAACCGTCGACGGATTCCAACGCCGCTTCGGGACCAGTGTCGTCCCACTCGGCGCCGTCGCCCTCGCGGCCCCAGCGCACCAATACCGAGCAAAATACCGACAGCGACGACCCGCTGCTCGGGACCCGGCTCAAAGATACCTACGAATTGGTCGACAAGATTGGCGAAGGCGGCATGGGCAACGTCTACTCGGCGATCCAGTACCCGCTGGAGCGCGAAGTCGCCGTCAAGGTCCTCAAACCCACCGAAAACAACCCCGACGGCGAGCACTACTTTATGCGGGAAGTCCAGGCCATCAACAGCCTGCGACATCCCAATATCGTCAATATCGTCGACTACGGCAAAGAATCGGATGGGATGCTCTACCTGGTTATGGAGCACCTGCCAGGGAGTACTCTCAAACAGATCATCAAACGCGATTTTCCGCTCAAACCGAAGCGGATCTGTGAAATCCTGGCCCAACTGCTCGGGGCCCTCGAACAGGCTCACCAGACCCAGATCATCCACTGCGATCTCAAACCGGCCAATATCATGGTCGAGAAGGTGGCTGGCCAACCGGACTTCGTCAAAGTTCTCGATTTCGGCATCGCCAAAATCAAAGGTCCGGCCATGGAGGCCGGCCCCTACACCCAGGCCGGCAATATCGTCGGCACCTTCGACTACATGAGCCCCGAACAGGTCATGCGCAAGGAGGTCGACGGCAGGGCCGACGTCTGGTCGGTGGGCGTCATCATGTACGAGATGCTGACCCGAAAACGCATCTTCCACGACGAAGACGCGGTCAGTATCATCGGACGAGTCATGCAGATGCCGATTCGGCCCCCTTCCGAGGTCGCTCCCGACGTCCCAACTCCAAAAAACCTGGAGCGCATCGTCCTCAAGGCCATGGAGCGCAACAAAAAGAAGCGCTACCAATCCGCCAAGGAGATGCGCAGTGCACTCAAGCACGCCATCAAGCAGCTGGAGGCCGGAAATACTGGAAACCTCGATACCGGACAGCACACCGGGCCCAATAGCGGCTCTCTCGCCAACAGCGGGCTGGTTCAGGGTAAAGCGGGCCCCGAGACCTCCAATACCGGATCTCATACCGGCACCGGAAGTGGCAGCACCAGTCTGTCGAGCCTGTATACCCGCTCCGGTAATTTTGGTGGCTCCGGAGTCGCCGGCGGCCACTCCCAGAAGCTCGCTGAAGGAACCTCGGTTCTCGACCAGACCTTTAGTGCCGATGAATTGGAGTCCGACCTATCGGGCGAGCGTCGAAAAGTGGCCGTACTGGCCGTCCAGCAGCGTTCCCGGCGAAAATCGGGCCTCGATCCCGAGGAGCTCGCCCGGCGAAGCGCCGAGGAAAAAAAGCTCATCCAGAAGATCGTTCAGCACTACGACGGCGAACTCGACAGCCAACTGGGCGGGACGTTCACCATCTTATTCGGTGCCCGAAAAGCCCGGGTCGGCGACAATGTCCGAGCCGCCGAGTGCGCCCTGGCGCTGCGCAAACGATTTCGCTCTCTCGAACAAGGTGCCGAACACATCGGCATCGCCCTGGTATACGGTGAGGTCTACATCGCCAACCGCAAGGGTGGCAACGCCTACGGTGATGCCATCGACCGGGCCATCGACATCGCCCGCTCCACGCAGGACGCCCGGGTTTTTGCCGACCACCAGATGCGCCAGACCGCGGCGCGAGACCGCCTCGACCTCGATTCCCCCCGGGGTGTCGCCGGAAATGAGGTCGCAGAAGTTGTCGCTGTAAGCGCTCAGAGCGACGACGCTCCAAAGAACCTCGACGATATCGACGTCTACGTTCCCCGCCCGTCGTATTTCGACGAGTTGATGCGGCGCGCTGGCTCGACGCGCGACAACAATGGCGGAGGCATCGCAATCCTCGGCGATCTGGGCACCGGGAAGTCCATCCTTCTGGATCGCTTCTCGGACAAACTCGACGAGACCGGCTGGCAGACCTTCGTGGCCCGGGACTCCGATCGCGGTGGCCAGCACGGCCTGGCGCCGATCCGCTCCTGGATTCGCCAGATCGCCAATCTGTACAAAGATCCACCCAGGTTGATTCGGCGGGCCTGCGCTTCGATTGGACTCAAAAAACACATCGACGCCGTCGTCGAAGCCTATCTGGGCCAGCAAGAAGAGGCGTTGGACGTCACCGAATTGCCTTGGAGCGATGCCGAGGGCTACGCCCACTTTACCGGTGCCCTGTTGTACCGCCTGTTGCGGTTCGCCATGAAGAAAGGCGATGCCGTATTGCTGGCCATCGATGACATCGACGTCGGCGACCAGTTTACGCTGGAATTCATCGATTCCTTGCTCGATGGCATCAAAAAGCAGCCAATTCTCATCACCGTGACCCGGCGCATCGAGTCGTCGGCGCTCGACCACGGTCTGCCGGGCAACTTCGAGATTCTTCAACTCGGCGGCTTTTCCGAAGACGAGTCCCGCCAATTCGTCGCCCAGATTTTGGGCTACACTCCTCAGCCCGATATTGTCGCTCAGATTCACCAGCGCTCGAGCGGCAATCCTATGTTCTTAAACGAGATGGTCCGCACCGTCCTGCAGCGCAACGACGGCAAAATCGAAAGCGGCTCCGACCTGCTCGACGCCGACCTGCCGTCGAATCTCCAGGAGCTTCTGGGGGCCCGGCTCGACGCATTGCCCGAACAGGCCCGCGACCTGCTGTCGGTGGCTTCCGTCATCGGCGAGAGTTTTCGCGAGGACTTCTTCTTTCAGATCACCCCCTCTCATCTGGAACCCGAAGAGCGCCTCCAAGACCTGGTGGCACTGAATTTTCTGGAGGCTGAATACGACGCCTTCGACCGCATCCACATCGCCTTCCAGCCCCGCACTCTCCGGAGCGTGGTCTACGAGCGGCTTCCCCATTCCACGCGCGAGCAACTGCACTCGCGGATCATCGAATTTCTCGAACAGGCCGCCGATTACGCTGCCGTCGACCCGCTGGAATACCCGTTGATGGTCGCCTTTCACTACCGCAGCGTCGAGGGCTGGGAGGGCGCCGCTCACTACATGACACAGGCCGGCGAGATGTTGCTGGACCTGTACGACTATGCCGGCGCCATCGACCAACTCGAGGAGGCCATTGAATTACTCGATGGACACGTGGCACCGGATCACCAGACCCTTCTTTTGGCCCGCTCGCGACTCCTCGTCGCCCTTCGCGAATCCGGTCAACTCGAAGACGCCCGCATCGTCATCGACAACCTTCCCGACCTCGATGACCTCGATCCGTCGATGCGTCGAGAACTTCTGCATCAACAGGGAATGCTGCTACTTGAAAGCGGCAGCCTGGACCGGGCCCTCAACCATCTCCAGAACGCCCGCCAGACGGCTCAAGAGCTTCAGACTCCCAAAGCCGAAGTCCAGGCCCTACTTGGAATTGCCCAAATCTTCGAGAAACAAAACGAGTTGCCCCGAGCCGCCAGACTTCTGGAGGAGATCTCCCAGAAAGTTCAAAACCTCGGTGAACTCGATCTCCAGGACCCGGACGACCGAAAATTGTACTGGACGGCCTACAATCAGCTCGGAACGCTCTTTATCCGTCAAAAGGACTACCAGAAGGCCCAACAATACCTCCAACACGCCTACGAACAGGCCCGCCAGATCGAGGACTTTCGCGGCCTGGTTCGCGTCATGTCCAACTTCGGGGCGCTGAGCCTGAGTATGCGCGACGTCGATCGGGCACAAAATTACTTCGAACAGGCCGCTGACTTCGCCGCCAATACCGGTGATCTTCTCAATCAGAGCCGAATCCTCACCAATCTGGGCATTACGGCGATGGAGAATAACGACCTGGAGGGTTCGAAAAAATACTTCAAGAAGGCTCGCTCAATCGCCGAAGAAATCGGTTGGTATGAAGGCCTCGCCGAGCTTTCACTGCACATCAAAAAGCTCCGAAAAGCCCTGCACTGACCCCATCGACCCTCCGTCAGTGGTGAGCGAGCCTTGTCCAACTTTTTAGCTCACAAGGCTTTTTCCCCGGTAGCACAAGGCGTACCGGGGCCCGCTCTCACGACGTCTTTTCCTTTCCCGACACCTTCGCTCACAAGGCTTTTTCACCAGTGGCACAAGGCGTAGCGGAGCCCTCTCTTTCGCCGGGTTTCGCTCCCACCTGACCTTGTTTCGGTGGTGAGCGAACCGTGTCTGCTACACTGCATCGGCCTCCGCGACGTGCGCGCTAGGAATCGACGCTCAGTGGCTGTCGCCGCCTTCCTCCAGCCTCTCGCCGGTCTCGAGCAATTCTTCGACCCATCCCATCTTTAGCGGTCGAGCATGCCGAGCGGCAATGTAGACCGACTCCAGAATCTCGACGGCCCGGTCGAACTCTCCGTTTTCGATGACGTAGTCAAATAGCGGATACTGGGCCAGTTCGTGACGGGCCGCCTGCAGACGGCTGTTGATGACCCCGGCGCTATCGGTCCCCCGGCCCCGAAGGCGTCGGGCCAATGTCTCCAGATCGGGGGGAGCGACCATGACGGCCGTGGCATCCGGATATTTTCGTTTGACCTGGCGGGCTCCCTGGTAATCGATATCGAATAACAGGTCCTGTCCCGATTCCCAGGAATTCTCGATTACCGACGTCGGCGTCCCGTAAAAATTACCGTGGACTTCCGCCCACTCCGCGAATTCATCGTTGTCGCGCATCGCTTCAAATCGCTGATCATCGACGAAGTGGTAGCTCTCTCCGTCCACTTCATCACCGCGCCGCTGCCGAGTCGTATAACTGACGCTCAACCCGAGCCGCTGCTGGCGGTCGAGCAGCGCGTCGCACAGACTGGTCTTCCCCACACCGGAGGGACCACATACAATCAACAGGACGCCCTTTGCCATTTGCCTCTCCTCGACTGCTCGCAGGATATGCGAGGTAATCCGGGTTATTCGATATTCGCCGCCTGCTCTCGCATCTTTTCGATGAGACTCTTCATCTCGATGACCCGCTCCGTCAACTCCGGATGCCGGCTCTTCGAGCCCATTGTATTGGTCTCGCGGATCAATTCCTGGAGATAAAAGTCGATCTTTTTGCCCACCGCAGTCGCCGATGTCTCCACCACATCCTCCAGCTTCTGGAGGTGCGCCCCGGCGCGCTGCATTTCTTCGGAAATATCGCCTTTTTCGACGTAATAGGCGACCTCTTGGCGAAGGCGGCTCTCGTCGAGTTCATCGACCTCAAAAGACGCCACGGCCTCCCGAAGCCGAGCTTCCACGGTGGAATGGCGCTCCATCTCGTCCTCTTCTCGAAGCGCTGAAAGGTCCTGGAGATGCCCCCGCAATTCGCTGAGGTAATAGACCAACTCCTGGCGCAAGCCCCGACCTTCTTCGAGTCGACTGGTGATCAATTGATCGACGGCGTCGCCAACGACATCGACGATGGGCTCCGGGTTGTCCTCGGAGATCACCTCGTCGCGGCGGCGTTCGAAAAAGTCTCGATAGGCCTCCAGACTCTCCATTCGAAGCGGCGTGGCCAATTGGTGTTCATTGGCCAGTCGCTGGAGTTCGGCGACGACGGCCTCAAAACGCGACTCGTCGATGGCGTCAAACCCCGGGCCTCCGGCATCAGCGACGGGCTCCAGTTGTACGTGGACCTCGACGCGTCCTCGCTCCAACACATCTCGAAGCCGCTTGGTGATCGCCGACTCACTCCAGCGCAGTGTCTCGGGAGCATCGACGCGGATACTGAGGCGCTTGTGATTGACACTTCGACATTCGACGCGAAGCCGCCACCCGTCGACGCGCCCCGACGCTTGCCCGTATCCGGTCATACTCGATAGACCGACGTCATTATTGGCCATGGCTGCCTCCCTTTACCAGGTGCCACCATCGGCGGGACGCTCCTTCGAATCCTGCTGATGGGGAACGGAGGAATCGTTGACAGTATCCCCCGTTTTCTGGTCTTCCAGTTGCGGGGTCTCCTGACCGTTGTCCTCGTCGCCGATCTCGATTTCGTCTCCTTTGCCCTGCATGGCATCGCGAAAGGAGTTGACAGCATTTCCGATCTGACCGGCGGCATTGGGCAATTTACCTAGACCGAAGATCATGACCAAGATGACGAGGATGATGATCAATTCTGTGGTGCCGAGACCAAACATATGATGCTCCTTTAGTGGACCGGGCGCCCCGCCGGGGCGACAAGGCCGCTGTCCTTGCTTCGCGCAGCTTCGCGGCGCGACCGATGGTTACGTGGATGCCGTCGTCGGTGATTCGTCGGCCGAATTCGACCATTCATCGAGAAGACGACGCAGTGTTCCCTGTGATGATTCCAGATCGGTGACGGCCTGGGCCGCCGCCGCTTGTTCGGCTTCTTTCTTCGATGTCCCTTCTCCGCTGCCGACGACCCGAGAGTCGACACGGACTTCCGCTGCAAAGACGCGCTCATGGGGCGGTCCCGACGTTTCCACAATGTGATACTCCGGTCGAATCGGCCGACATTGCTGGACTTTGCGCTGCAACAGGCTTTTGTAATCTCGCGGTGAGCTTCGAACCACACTGGCATCGCCACTGGAGATGACCTCATCGATCATCCCTTCGAATTGCTCCAAAATCAGCCGCCGAGCCCGCTGGTGACCGCCGTCCAGAAAAACAGCCCCCAGCAATGCCTCGTAGGCGTCGGCGAGCAGGGCCTCTTTGGTTCGCCCACCGGTCATCTCTTCACCGCGGCCCAGCCGCAGATATTCGCCGAGCTTTAGTCCCAACGCCCGTTCGACAAGAGCCCGCTCACAGACCAGCTGACTGAGCCAACTCGACAGTGCTCCCTCCGGAGCCTGGTCGTCGTCGCGAAATAGCGCCTCGGCGATGACAACACCGAGGACGGCATCGCCCAGAAACTCCAGCCGTTGGTTGTCGTCATCGATCTCCCGATGCTCGTTGGCATAGGAGCGATGGGTCATGGCCCGTGCCAACAGACTGCGGTCCTCGAATTCGTAGCCCAGTTTCTGCTCGAGCTCGCCGAGCGCTTCATAATCCCCGTGTTGTCCTCTGCCGTTGCTCATTGAAATCCTGCCCGGAATTAGCTTCTCGGTTCTTCGATCCAGCCGCCACCCAGCACTTCTTCGCCGCGATAAAAGACTGCGGCCTGGCCGGGGGTCACCGCTCGCTGCGGTGTCTCAAATTCCACAAATGCCGTGTCTGCCCCGTCGCCGACGGTCACCAATGCGGGGACGGGCTCGCTGCCGTAGCGAATCTTGACCGAGCACTCCAACGGCCCGGAAGGGCGATCAAAGGAGAGCCAGTTGCATCGCTCGGCGACCAGTCCTCGCGACTTCAGATCGTCGCGTCCGCCGACGACGACGGTGCCATCATCGGGCCGAATGGCCTGAACATACAGTTTCTCGTGGTGGCTGATCCCCAGGCCCCGGCGCTGACCGACGGTGAATTGATGGATGCCGTCGTGCTCGCCGAGGACTTCTCCGTCGACGGTCACAATTTCGCCGGGCTGCTGTTTTTCGTTGGAGAGCAGATCAGCGACGAAATCTTTGTAGTCGCCTCCGCCGACAAAGCAAATTTCCTGGCTTTCGGGCTTGTCGGCGGTCTCCAAATCGAGGTCGCCGGCGACGTCTCGGACGTCGTCTTTGGTCATGTCGCCCAGCGGAAACATGATGCGACTCAACGCCTTGCGCGGAAGCCCGAATAAGAAATAGGACTGGTCTTTGCTGCGATCGACACCGCGGAGCAATTTGGGCCGTTCGCCGGAGCGATCGATGCGCGCAAAATGGCCGGTGGCGAGATAATTCGCGCCCAGTGCCAACGACCGCTTGAGGAGAATATCGAATTTCAGGTGGTCATTGCAGGCAACGCAGGGATTCGGGGTGCGCCCGCGGCGATATTCCTCGACGAAATAAGCGATGACCCGCCGTTGAAATTCATCCTCGTAGTTGGCGACGTAAAAGGGGATATCCAGTTCGTCGGCCACCGTACGGGCGTCAAAGAGGTCGTCGGGAGAACAACAGCTCTTGGTGTACTCGTCCTGAGGGGTCGAATACAGCCGCATGGAGATGCCGACGGCGTCGTATCCCTGACGCGCCAATATGGCGGCGGTCACCGACGAGTCGACACCGCCGCTCATGGCGACGACGACGCGATCTCGCACGGCCTCCGCGATCTGGTCGCCATTTTCGAGCGTCGGCGCCCGCTCCGAAACCGAGCAGGTTCCGTCGTTGCTGGTGTCTACGTGCTGTACCATTGTGTGTTCTCAACATCGCGTCAGTGCAATTCGTTCCACGTTCTTCGATCCAAGGGGTACCGGCCATGTCCTAGAAGTGCAAAGGCCGGTGGTCGTTAACCGGTCATCACAGACCTACCAATCGGCTTCCAGAAGGCCCAATCGGTCTGCGAGCTCCGTGATTTGACGAGCGCCGTCGACAAGTGACTCCGTCGGCGTCGACGGACCGAAGCTAAAACGCACTGATTGCCGGGCCCGCGCTTCATCGTAACCCATCGCCAAGATCACGTGACTGGGCTCCAATGAGCCGGCGGTACAGGCCGATCCGCTGGAGGCCGAAATCCCCTCGAGGTCGAGGGCCATCAGCAGGTCCTCGCCGTCGACGCCATCAAAAGCGACATTGACCGTATTGGGCAACTGATTCGACGCATCGCCTCTCAATTCGACATCGTCGGCGTCGCGGTGAAGGGTTTCCAAAAAGGCCGCCTTCTTGTCTTTCAGTTGCTCCGTCCACCTCGGCCGGCGCTCACTGACCGCCCGGCAGGCGGCATCGACGCCGGCGATGACCGGCACATTTTCCGTCCCCGGTCTTCGGCCCCGCTCCTGGTGGCCCCCGTCGTACAGAGCGCCGACCTTGAGTCCTTCGCGCACCACCGTGGCTCCGCCCCCCTTGGGGCCGCCCATCTTGTGAAATGACAGCGTCAGATAGTCGACGCCGGCACCGCTGAAATCGACGTCGACGCGACCCAATGCCTGGGTGGCATCGACGTGAAGCAGGGCCGTCGTATCGTTGAGACGACGGGCGATCTCTTCGATATCGTAGATATTGCCCATTTCATTGTTGGCCCACATCACGCTGATAAGCGTCGCACCATCTTCGATGCGGTCGGCGAGCCAATCCATATCGAGTCGGCCCCGGTTATCGACGGGCCACACATCGGTGCGGACCCCTTGGGCGTCGAGCCTGTCGACCACCTCCAGCACCGACGGGTGTTCGACGGCCGTACAGATCACATAGGGGTCTTCGGTGATCTCGACGTGATCGCGAAGCACCTGATTATTGCTCTCTGTGGCGCCACCGGTCAAAATGACCGCCTGCGACGGTGCGTTGATGGCCGCTGCCACCGACCGCCGGGCTCGCTCGACGATCGCCCGCGCCCGCTGGCCGTCCTGATGGACACTGGAGGCGTTGCCCGGAACCACGTCCAGGGCCTCCATCATCGCGTCGCGGACCTCCGGCAACACCGGGGCCGTTGCATTCCAATCCAGATATAGTCGTTGGTCATCCATGGGGTCTTCTCCACCGGGCGGAGGTTGTGGTGCGTCACGCACACCAAATCAATGCACTCCACTTGCTAGTAATTCCTCCCCCCGATACCGTCAACTTCATCTGGACGATCTCTGTCGTCGCCGACTGCAGTCGTCCACCACTGCCATACCATGATGGGCAAGCGATCTTTTGCGACCTACATTTGTGTACAGCTAATCTGGCTCCCGCACCCCGATCTCCATTATGACCGACGCAACACCTCAGCCCCCGGCCGCTACCACCGGTGACAAGATTCTACGACAGCGCGCCAGCCGTATCCCCCGTGTGGGACTGGAACACATGCCCCGTCCCGGCGGACTCGTCGCCGGCGGACTTCTGGGCCTCTACGCCGCCAAGCGCCGGGGGCTGGTCGGATTATTTTGTGCCGGCGTCGGCGCCGGACTGCTCTACCAGGGGGCCCAGCAAAATGGACTGCTCGACGGCGGTTGGTTGCGCCGTCTGATGCACACCAACAACCGGGAATTCATCGCCTTTGATCGGGACATCATCGTCGATCGACCACCTTCGGAGGTCTACGAGTTCTGGAGTACTCCGGAAAATCTCGCCGTATACCTTCCGCGCATACGCGATGTGCAACAGCTGCAGCAAAATTTGACGCGCTGGCAATTGAAATTAAGCGACAGTCTCCGACTGCAGTGGACGGCAGAAACGCTGGAGGCCCGCCCCGGCGAATTGCTGGTCTGGCGGACCCGAAACCCCTCGGACCTATTTCACGAAGGCTGGGTTGAATTCGAAGCCCTTCGCGACGGTCAGTCGACTCGAGTCACGATTCAACTGTATATTCTGGCTCCAGGAGGTAGGCCGGGCGCCAAACTCATGGAGCAACTCGCCGAATCGCCGATGCGCTTTTTCTCCGACGACCTGCAGCGCCTGCGCGACGTCGTCGAGAAGAGACCGGCCGCCAACCTCGACGCCAGCAAGGAGTGACCTTGCCAATGCCCGATTACGACAGTGATGCCGCGGCCTTCTTCGATCTCGACCGAACGCTCATTGAGTCCAACAGCGGCTTTTTGTACGCGCTGTATGAGTTTCGCCGCGGAAAGATCTCGATCTTCCGATTTTGTCAGGCCACGGTCTGGATGGGGCTATATCACCTGTCGTTAATCGACATCGAACAGGCCCTGGGCAAAGCGGTCGGTCACTACCGCGGAGAGTCCGAAGAGGAGCTGATGGCACTGACCCGCGAGTTCTTTGAGGAGCACGTCGTCGACAGCATTCAGCCCGGCGCCCGCCGTGCTCTGCGGCGCCATCGCCGGCAAGACCATCCGCTGGTGCTGTTGACCGCCAGTTCCTCCTATATCTCGAGGCTCGCCGCCGATCAGTGGAGGCTCGACGACTGGATTTGCAACCGCTTTCCCACCGACGATCAGGGTCGGCTTCGCGGCGTCTTAGAAGAGCCCATTTGTTATGGGGAAGGCAAGGTCAAACGGGCTTCCCGCTGGGCCAATCGATACAACATCGACCTCGAACGTTGCTACTTTTACACCGACTCGTACTCCGATCTCCCGATGCTCGAGCGCGTCGGCCACCCCCGGGTCGTCAATCCTGATCCGCGGCTTCGGCGAGCTGCCCACAAGCGCCAGTGGCCCATCGCGGACTGGTCGACTCCGGCATCGCAGTAGTCGAACAGCGATCAATCGATGTCGGGCACGGCGATTTCGACCTCGCCGTCGTCGACGACGTTCGACGGCGTGTCGGAGGCCATCGAATCCTCGACGGCCACCAAAAACTGGGGAACCTCAAAGGGTTTGGAAAGAATCCGGGTCGCTCCCAGACGCCGCGCCTCGCGATGAATCTCCTCGTCTCGCACACCGGTCACAACCATCACCGGCGGCCCCAGGTCGCTTTCGCGCATTCCGGCCATCAAATCGAGGCCTGAAAATGTGGGCATCAAAATATCGGCGACCACCAGATCGGGACGGCGCACATCGTTTCCATAGACCTCGGAGGCCGCCAGATAATTCAGGGCCTCCATGCCGTCTCCCAATTCGACGACATCGTAATCCTCGGAGCGCAACAGCACAGCGATCAAGTCCCGGATATGATCGTCATCCTCGACGACCAGCACGCATCGTCGCTGTTGGGTTCCAGGACCTTCATGTCGATCGCAATCGCCGTCTGGCCCGTGGGGCCTGCGTAATCTCTGCATCATTTTCATCCTCCTGAATTCGCCTCTCGGCGACTGACCGTTGTTGCGCTCCAACGTCCCTCCCCCGTTCCCCCTTCTACGGGCCAACAGCGTCGGCAACAATTCTGTTCCCTCGTGGTTCCCAACCTGCCCCATCATTTGTGATTACCACCGTGTACGGCGAACTACTGAATACGTCGACCGACTGTGCACGGCCCCTGGTTGGGGCCTTCTACATCGACGTCCCGCACCGTCGCTGTCGAAACTGTATCGATGACACACGACACGAGCGCCCGAAGGTCAACTCCCCGACGAGCCTGCAATTACCGGTTGGGGGCGTCTACGGCGAATACTCGATGGGCCCGATCAACTCTAGAATATCGTGGTTTTCCGAATCCGTAATCGACACCCATCCTTCAAACGGCCCCGAGCCACTGACGGACTCGGTCTGCGATGTCCACACCGTCGTATCGGCGTCGAAGCTATCGGTCAGCCAGTGACTGCTATCGCGCTGGGTCAGTGAATCCGTCGGTTCCTCGTCGAGATCGAAGTAGTAGTCGACTCGAAGGGTCCCGACATAATCGTCGCTGCCCCGATTCTGAACAATGGCGCGCCCCTTGGCGTCCCCGTTGCCATCGACGGTGAATTCCGCGGAGAAGATGTTGAGGTCGTAGTCACCGGGAACTAACTCGAATGTGACCTCCGGCCCGCCTCCGCAATCGACGGTGACCGTTCCATCGTCGTTGTCATCGACATTACAGGCTCCATCGCCATCATCATCGGCGATCAACAACTCCGTGCCGTCTGTGCAGCTGAGAAAATAACCATCGGACTGCAAGGCGACGTTGCACCCGTAGCCGTCGTCTCCATCGTCGCCGTCTTCGGCATCGTCGCCGTCGGTGAACTCGACTTCCAGACCGGTATCACAGGTCAACACATAGCCGCCGTCTTCCTGATCGTCGATCGTGCAGTGGTCTCCATCTTCGCCATCTTCGCCGTCTTTCCCGTCTTCGATGACCGTTTCGGTCCCATCATCGCATTGCACAATGACAGCGCCTTCGGGACTATCGTCGACACTGCAACTGACGCCGTCTCGACCATCGTCCCCATCTGCACCGTCAGTGGCACCATCGAGTGCGATGGTGTCCCCGTCGGGACAATGCAATTGGGCGCCATCATCGCCCTCCTGGATCTCGCAGTTGTATTGTTCGGCTTCGCCACCACAGCCAAAGACCGTCACCACAACCAGTGATGTCGCGAGTGCTGTTGAAAATATCCTGTGTCGTACCGCCATCTCATTCTCCTCAAATTGTTCAACCAGTCTCGGGGGGACGCTATCCGCGTCGACAGCTGTAGGAGCTAAAACGGGGAGATCGAAAATCGCGCCGGTGGCTCCAACACCTCGAGCAGGTCGCCGTCGGCGCTTATCGCCGTCCACACATACGTGGATCCCGTACTGCTGCTGGGGTAGGTCGACCGCACCAACACCGTCTCTCCGGCCGCCAGTCCATCGGCGACAGTAAACTCCGTATCCCCACCGGGATCGGTTGGCGGATCATCGTCGCTTCGCTCGTGAAACTCGACGTCGAAGTCATCGGTGAAATCTTCAGCCCCCGTATTCTCAATGATGGCCTCGCAGTGGACAATGTCGTCATCGTCGGCATCGCAGTAATTGGCGAAGATCTCCAGTTGCGCATCATCGGAGACGATATCAAAGGTCATCGATGGGCTTCCGGTACAGGACATCGTTCCCGTGCCATCGCCATTGTCTTCGACCGAACAGGTCGCGGCCTCATCATCTCCCCCCAACGGGATCTCAATGTCACCTTCGCAATGCAGCGTATAGGCACCATCATCTTCTTGCAGATCGCAATCAAACCCGTCCTCACCGGCCTGCCCATCTTCGCCGTCCTGGCCGTCGGAGATGATCACCGATGTCCCGTCGGTACAGCTCAATTCGTAGGTACCATCGTCATTATCCTCAACGGAACACGCCGTTCCATCCTCGCCGTCCTCGCCATCTTCGCCGTCGGCGACAATGCCCTCAGTCCCATCCTCGCATTCGATGAGCACTCCCCCCGGTGGGCTCTCATCGATGGTGCAACTGGTCCCATCCTCGCCGGCCTCGCCGTCGCGACCATCGACCGCCTCGTCGACGGTATACTCCGTTCCATCGGGGCACTGGACGACCGCGGTGCCATCGTCATCGCTGATTTCGCAGTGCTCGCCCTGACGTTCCTCCCCACAGCCCAGTGCTGCCACAGCGATAATACAACCCCAACACAACCAGGTGATATCCAGACATTTTCGCATCGAAGACCTCTACAGATGGAGGGGGTACAGGTGTTGTGATCGAGCGGTGACCTCTGCCGAATCGACAGACGCCCCGGTCATCTCTCAGAAATCAAAGGGGATCGTGTAATCAAAGGGGCCGAATGTATCGACGAACTCATCGTCGTCATCGATGAGCGCTGCCCACAATTCGCTGGCGTCATCATCGGTGGTATACGAGGCGTGAGAGTGGTAGCTGCCACCGGCCTCAATGCCATCGGAGATGGTATCGCTGGCGATGCCGTCGTCGGAATCGACGGGTTCGCTATCCTGTTCAAAGTACTCGATGGTCAATGATGAGTCGTAATCTATTTGCCCCTCGTTTCGGATGATGGCGCCGAAATTGACCTCGTCGTCGTCATTGACGTCGCCGAAGGCGACAAAGATCTCGACCTGAGCGTCGTCGCTGACGAGCTGGAAACTCAGCGCCGGGCCATCGCCACAATCGACGGTCGCCGTACCATCCCCGTTGTCGTCGATGGTACAACTCGAGTCGCCGCCGTCTCCGTCGCCCAGCGACAGCTCGGTGCCGTCGTCACAACTCAACGTGAATTGCCCGTCGTCTTCTTCGAGTTGACAGTCCAGCCCGTCTTCTCCATCGGCGCCATCGGCTCCATCCTCCCCGTCGGTGACGGTCACCGAGCTTCCGTCCTCGCAGTGGAGGTCGTAGGAACCGTCGTCATTGTCCTCCGACCAGCACGCCTGACCTGGCTCGCCATCTTCTCCGTCGTCGCCATCTTGGACGGTTCCCTCCGTGCCGTCTTCGCAGGTGATGAGCGCCTCCCCATCGGGCCCTTCATCGACCTCACAACTAGTTCCATCTTCACCGTCGATGCCGTCTTCTCCATCGGCGCCATCGTCGACAGCAAATTCGGAGCCGTCGGGACAGACCACTCCCGTCGAACCACCCTCTAACACCCCGATCTCACAGCGCTGTTGGTCGGCCTCCTCACCACACCCCACGGCGATGATCATCACGACCAGTAACCCAACAGTAGCCCGCAATATTCGATCTATCATCGTCGTTCCTCTTCTTCACTGGGGCAGCCCACAATTGAGACTCCCAACCCATGTCGTCTCCGGACCTGGTCTGGGCGAGGCGCTTCCAGCCGGAGAATCAGCGTGCACTCCTGCGGCATCGTCCGACCTCGGGAGTCAATGCGTAAATTCTTCGTGGGTTTCTAACGTAAATATGGTGGTTTGACTCTACAACAATGTGCCGCGCCCCTTCAACCCACCGACACACATCAACACCCGACATATGACCTCAAAAAAGAGGCGCCGCCCTTCGTGGACGGCGCCTCAACTACTGCTGACCGCCGGAAGTACATCGGTGGTCCCGGCGAGGACTGGGCGACGAGGGCTGTGTTTTCGGCTCCTCGACGATGCTAAGGCATCGCCTCGTCACCGCGCCTTGCCCAGCACGCCCTCGACGTTGCAGCCTGCTACCATCAACTTCGGCTCAAGGCGTTCTATCCGGTCCGACGAACTCATGGATCGGCGGAGTATGTAATCGGGCCCTGGATCTCGATGATATCATTACTTCCGAGGTACGAAATTGACGTCCACCCCTCGAGTGTCCCGGAATCGCTTACAGAGTCGCTACCGCGGAAGAGTTGGACATCGCCCGGCTCGAAGTCCTCGATGAATGCCTCGTTGGAATCATCGGTCAACGAATCACTCGGTTCACTGCTTTCGTCAAACCAGAAGTTCACGATACTCGATTCTTCGAGGGCTTCGGCCCCCACATTCTTTACAATGGTCACCGCTTCCGCATCGCCATCGCCGTCGGCCGAAAAATCGACCGAGAAGATCTCGAATTCGTAACCCGACGTGCGAAGATCGAGGGTTACTTCATCACTGCCGGCGCAATCGACGGTGGCTGTGCCGTCGTCGTTGTCATCGACCTGACAGCCCTCGTCTCCGCCATCATCTGGCAAAAGAACTTCAGTTCCATCGGTGCAACTCAACAGATACCCGTCGGTCTGAAGAAAGAGGTCGCAGCCATAGCCATCCTCTCCGTCCTCACCGTCTTCAGCGTCCTCTCCGTCGTGAAAGGACACCTCCAGGCCGCTTTCACAGGTCAAGTCGTACGTTCCATCGTCATTATCTTCGATGGAACAACTGGACCCATCTTCGCCATCTTCGCCGTCTTCTCCGTGTTCGATAAGTGTTTCCGTGCCATCCTCGCAACTCACCAGGATGCCACCCTCGGCGTCATCATCGACGCTGCAATCGACACCGTCCGGACCGTCTTCTCCAGGCTCTCCATCCTCTCCGTCCTCGAGTTCGACTTCACCATCGGGGCAATCGAAGACGGCAGAACCATCGCCCTGGTCCTCAATTTCGCAATTTTGCTGTCCCTCCTCGCCGCATCCCACCAATGCCATGAGAGAGATTGAGATGATTGATACAATCAGCGACCCACGTGTAACCGAAACCATTCTGTGCTCCTGTATAAAAACTCGACGTTCGCGCAACTCCAAGCCTCAACGATGTCACAACCGCCCGCCCTGCTCGCTCCGTTGCCGACCGGTCGTGAACACCTGCTAGAAGGGGAAGGGCAAGGTGTATTCGAAGGGCCCGTAGACCTCGATAAATTCATCGTTGTCGTCGACAATGGCCGCCCATAGCTCGCCGGAGTCATCCTCCGCCGAGTACGTCGCTTCCGAGTGGTGACTAAAGTCGGCCTCAATGCCGTCATCGAAGGTCTCGGAGGCCACGGAATCGGCGGCGTCCGTCGGCTCGCTGTCCTGCTCGAAGTATTCAACCGTAAAGCTATCGGTGTAGTCCTGGGATCCCGTATTTCGGATGACGGCACCGAAGTTGACGTCGTCATCGTCATCGATGTCGGCGAACGCGACAAAGATTTCGAGACTCGAGTCATCACTTGCCAATTCGAAAATCAGTTCCGGACTGTCGTCGCAATCGACGGTCGCCGTACCATCTGCATGTTCCTCGACACTACAGCTGGAGTCATCCGGATCGCCGTCTCCCAGTGGAATCTCTGTGCCATCGTCGCAGCTCAGGGTATACTCGCCATCGTCTTCTTGGAGCTGACAATCGATGCCATCTTCTCCGTCTTCGCCATCTTCTCCATCTTCGCCGTCGGTGACGGTCACTGAGGTGCCGTCCTCACAGTTGAGGTCGTAGGAACCATCGGAATTTTCCTCGGTCCAACAGGCTGTTCCAGCGTCGCCATCTTCCCCATCTTCTCCGTCGTCGACAACGCCTTCCGTGCCATCGGCACAGGTGATGATCGTCTGGCCTTGCGGACTGTCATCGACCTCGCAGGCTGTTCCATCTTCCCCTTCAACGCCATCTTCGCCGTCTTCCCCGTCTGCGACCGCAAATTCGGAGCCATCGGGACAGACCACCCCCGTTGACCCATCTTCTAACTCCGAGACCTCACAGCTCTGTTGTTCGACTTCTTCACCGCAACCAACCAGCACCAATCCGCCGATCAATAACGCCATCAAACTCACAACAATTCGGCTAGTCATCGCACTTTCCTCACTTCGAGTACACGTTGAAATCTCTGGGCCCGGATTCCGCCAGGCATCTCACAGTAGTCAACGACGGGATCAGCAGAAGAATCCGTCGCAGATGGCGGAAAACTCGAACCAATGCGTGTCAACGAAATCATCATCCACTGAGATGGCAACCCACATATCGGTATCGTTGTTTGCCTCCGTTTCATACGACGCCGACACATACATATTGGTTCCGGCGTCGAGTCCCCCATCGATGGTATCACTGGCATCGGGGCTGTCAGAGCCGGTCGGCTCGTCTTCCTGTTCGAAGAATTCGACGGTGATATCGTCGGTGGAATCTTCGCTACCGATATTGCGGACAATAGTCCCAATGGCGACCATACCGCTGTCATCATCAGTCTCGGCATCGGCGATAAAGACGTCGAGTTGGGCTTCGTCGGGCACCACATCGAAGACCATCGACGGAGTTCCCGTGCAATTTAACGTGGCCGTCCCGTCGCCATTGTCTTCCACCGAGCAACTCGCGCCCTCATCGCCGCCTCCGCCCAGCGATATCTCCGTACCGTCTTCACATTCCAGCATGTAACCGTCCCCATCTTCGACGAGGTCACAGTCCACACCGTCCTCTCCGTCCTGGCCGTCCTCTCCGTCTTGGCCATCGGCAATGGTGACCGACGTCTCGCCACAGGTCAGTTCCTGCGTTCCGTCACCGTTGTCCTCGACAGTGCACGAGGCCCCGTCTTCTCCATCGTCCCCATCTTCTCCGTCGAGAACGACCCCGGAAGTACCGTCTTCACATTCAATGACGGTCTCCGGCCCATTGGATTCGGTGACCATACAATTGGTGCCGTCGTCGCCATCGCTACCATCGTCGGCGTCAGCCCCTTCGTCGATGGTGAACTCCGACCCATCGGGGCAATTCACCAGGGTGGAATTCTCGTCTTGCTCCGAGATTTCACAACTCTGCTGATCGAGATCTCCACCGCAGGCGGCAAACACCAGACTTGCAGTAATGAGCACCGATAGCGTCCAGTAGTAGCGCGCGTCCATCGCGATCCTTTGTTCCCAATATACAAAATTCGGAGTTAATCTCACAGGAAACTCAATCAATGTCCCGCTGAGCAACTAGTGTTGACCGCCGGAAGTACATGGGTGTTCCCGGCGAGGACTGGGCGACGAGGGTAAGGCGCGGTGACGAAGCGATGCCTTCGCATCGTCGAGTAGCCGCAACACCGCCATCGTCGTTCAGCACCGCCTTAAGCCCTGGCGTTATTTCGAAGGGCAGCACTAGCATCAGTAGTCACGCAATCTTGGCTCCACAAAGCTTATTTGGATTCCAAGGCCTGCGTCAACCATCCGGTCATCCAACACCAGTCCCGAAAGTGAACTCCCCACCCAATCCCAACCCACCCATCTTTCAATGTAGCGTTTTGCAAACTAGAGATTTTGAGGAAGGGACAAGAACGAAAAAAGGCGCCGCCCTCTCCGACGGCGCCCTGGTCTTTCCCAGCTCCCGCAGATTACTGCTCGAGCGAGTACTCTACCGGTCCGTAGGTGTCGTAGTACTCATCGGTGTCGGTATTTTGAATCACGACCCAGCCCTGATTGGTACCGGAGTCGCCGACGGAACTCGACTCCTGTGACACATAAGAGCTGCCGGGTGTGAGGTGATCGTTAAAGCTGTCCCGGTCATCGCCGAATCCTCCGGTGGGCACATCGCCGACTTCTTCGTCGTAGTAAAACTTGACCCATACCCAATCATCGAAATCGGCGTTACCGACGTTTCGGATGATGGCCTCGGCTTCGGCATCGCCCTCTTCATTGACCTGAAATTTGGCGACAAAGACCTCCAGGTCGTACTCCGGTATGGAGAGCGGAAAGGTGACTTCCGGGCTATTGGGACAATCGACGGTGGCCGTATTGTCGTCGTTTTCATTGACCACACATCCGTCTTGATCGCCGTCGTCATCGGGCAACAAAATCTCGGTATCTCCGCCGTCACAGCTGAGCAGATAGCCATCTGTCGCCAGTGAGATCACACATTCGTGACCATCCTCCCCATCTTCGCCGTCCTCTCCGTCTTCACCGTCGAAGTAGGTCAGTTCCTGACCGTTATCACAGATCAGATCGTAGGAACCGTCGTCATTATCCTCCACGGTACAATTGACGCCATCTTGACCGTCTTCGCCATCCTGACCGTCATCGATAACCGTCTCCGTACCATCCTCACAGGAAAGCACCGTGGTGCCATCACCCTGTTCGTCGACGGTGCAATCCATGCCATCTTGGCCGTCTTGACCATCTTCGCCGTCGACCCCGTCTTCCAGTTCAAACTCCTCGCCATCGGGACAGACAACGCGGTCCGGCCCATCGTCCTGATCTTGATAACGACAATCGCTTTGCTCGCTCTCTCCACCGCAACCGACCATCAATAGGCCGACGATGGAGAATACCACTACACTTCGAAATAACGCTCTATCTGACAACATGTTGACTCCCGTATCCTAAACGCCTCGCTTATTTGCTCGCCATACCACCGTCGGCATTCAGCGAGCCTGACTATCACCGCAGATCAACCAACCACGGCAGGTCGGGTTCCGACCTGCCGTGGGTTGGCCTTGCTCGAGTCAACATCCCAACTCACAGCAATTAATGCCGCATCCGGCCAGGAAGTTGGTCGGTCCGTGATAGTCGATGCGATCTCCGTCGTCGTCGACGATTTCGACCCACAGATAGTGATTTCCATCGTCGGAAGCGGTGTACGAGCCGAAGGCGTACCAGTTTTTGCCGGCGTCGAGACCGTCTTCAAACTCGTAGGTGTCGTCCGGTGTGTCGAAATCATCAATATCGTCATTGGTGCTAAAGCCGATGTAGAAGTTCACGTCGAAGCTCTCTGTGTAGTCATCGGAGCCTCGGTTCTGGATGATGCCCTCCAGCCCAATATCATCGAAATCGACGGAAGCACTGCCCGTGAAGACTTGAAGGTCTGCATCATCAGAGATGATATTGAAGGTTAACGAGGGGCTGCCGGTGCACGAAAGTGTTCCGGTGCCGTCGCCATTGTCTTCGACTTCGCATTCCGAGGCATCGTCGCCTCCGCCGCCGAGCGAGATTTCAGTACCGTCTTCGCACGACAGGGTGAAACCATCGTCTTCGATCAGATCGCAGTCAAAGCCGTCTTCCCCGTCCTGACCGTCTTCGCCATCGGCCCCGTCAGTAACGGTCACCGAACTGCCGTCATCGCAATTCAGATCGTAGCTTCCGTCGTCGTTATCTTCGACCCAACACGCCGATCCGGGGTCGCCGTCTTCGCCGTCTTCGCCATCGGCGACGAAGGCCGATGTCCCATCTTCACACTCGATTTGCGTTCCGTCCGGCGGACTGTCATCGACACTGCAACTGGTTCCGTCTTCTCCATCTTCACCGTCGCGACCATCGACGCCGTCGGCGACGGTGTATTCGTTTCCATCGTCACAACTCACAATGGTGGAGCCGTCGTCTTGGTCATCGAATTCACAGGTTTGATGGTCGACCTCTTCACCACAGCCGACAATTGCAATGATTCCGACGAGTACGACAGAGGTGATCAACGACAAACGTAACTTCATTTTCTACTCCTAACAGCGAGTGTCGGGGAAATCGAGGATGTTGGACCTGGAATTCCGGTCGTTTTCGATTCGCCACCAGGCACTCAGCATTCCGGGCTGAAATGTGTGGCCGAATAGCGTTGGCCAAAGGGTATCTGTTTCCCTATCCGAGGGTCAAGCATTAGTTTATTTGCCCACCGTTACTGACGTTGCCGGCATCCAACCCGTTGACGACGAGTTTCTCCTGCCCCGCCACCGGACAACACTCCGGCAACCGGCTGGGCTGACGACGACCTCCGGGACGATTCGAACTCCGCTCATCACGTCGGCGGCGATAGTGCCTTGACCACCCTCAGCCTTCGCCCGAGTCCACCTGACAACGGCTGCCCCAGAACATAGGATATTTCGCGGCAGTCCATTTTTCGACTGTCGTTCGCCCTGCGATTCGAGGAGCAGCGATGGATCCGATTGCCCACACTTTGACAGGCGCGACATTGGCCCAGACCGGTCTAAAGCGGACCACACCACTGGCCACGGCGACGCTGATCATCGGCGCCAATATTCCCGATATCGACGCTGTCTTCACGGTCGCCGGCCAGGACGCCTCGCTATTGTATCGGCGCGGTCTGACCCACGGGGTCGCCGCCCTCGTCGTTCTTCCCCTACTATTAACGGCCCTGGTCTACGCCTACGACCGGTGGTTTCGACGGCGCCGAACCCCCGACAAATCACCGGTAAAGCTCCCGGCGGTGCTGGGGTTGTCATTTCTGGGCGTGGTCAGCCACTTCTTTTTGGATTGGCTCAACACCTACGGGATTCGGCTATTGATGCCCTTTGACGACCGATGGTTCTACGGCGACACCCTGTTTATCGTCGATCCTTGGCTGTGGTTACTGCTGGGAGCCAGTGTCGTATTTGCTCACTCTCGATCCAGGCTCAGCCAGGGAGCCTGGCTGGTCGTCGGCGCCCTGGCGTCGGCACTGGTCACGTTGGCGCCGATGGTCCCCGGGCCGGCCACGGTCGCCTGGTGGGCCGGAATCGCGGTTATTGCTCTGATGCGCTGGCGCGGCGTCGATGCCGACGAAAACCGCCGGATCGCCGTTATCTGTGTCACCGCTGTCTGTCTGTACCTGGCCGCCATGATGGCCGGCAACAATCTGGCTCAAAACCTCGTCTCCGACAAATTGGGCGATGATGTCCGCACCGCTCAGATCATGACCGGCCCTCTGCCGGCCAATCCCTTCTCCCGCGAAATTGTCGCCAAAACCGATCACCACTACCACGGACTGACGATTCATTTTTTCGGCGACCCCGAAGTCGAACAGCGCTTCAACCCCCAACCGATCGAAGAACCGCAGGGCATTGTCGCCGAGGCACTGGACGACGAGTCGGTGCAGGGCTTTGTCAACTGGATGCGCTTTCCGGTCTTCGAAGTTCAGAATATCGAAGACGGCCATCGCGTCATCATCCGCGATCTACGATACGTCGAACCCGACGCCGAAGAATCGCCGGGCATCGGTATGACATCTGTCGATGTCGACGGTTCCCGGTAAATTGGACACTGACGAAGCATGTCGGACCGCGGCCACCATTACCGGGCCAGCGCCAGGATCCAATGGAAGGTAGCCGCCGTTCCATCTGTTCAGTACGGTGACACTACATTTCACGCCACGACCGAGGTACAGCGATGAGCGACGACTGGGAAGACATGGCCGGCGAAGAAGGCGAAGACGTCCCCACCGGCAAATGGAGCCGGGCCTGGAAACTGGGGAAAATGGGCGCCAGAGTCGGCGCCTCCAGTCTCATGAGCAAGGTTGGAAACGCCCTTCGCCCCGGTGATGAGTCGGGTCGCGAAGAGGCCGTCAAAGAGGCGTTCGAAAAAAATGCGGCCCGCGCCGCCGAGGTCCTCGGCGAACTCAAAGGGGCATCGATGAAAATCGGCCAACTTCTCTCGGCGGACCCCGAGCTATTGCCCGATGAGTTTTCCGACGTGCTGACATCGCTTCAGCGCGACGCACCACCGATGACCTACCAGACCGTTCGACGCCAGATCGAAGAGGCCTACGACCGGCCACTGGAGACCGTCTTTCAATATTTCGACGACGAACCCGTCGGCTCCGCAAGCCTCGGGCAGGTCCACCGGGCGCGACTGGAAGACGGCACCGACGTGGCCGTCAAAATTCAGTATCCCGGCGTCGCCGATGCCCTCGACAGCGATCTCAAGAGTCTCAAATCAGCGCTGGTCTATGCTCGTATCGCCATCGACAAAGAGCGCCTCGAGGCCTACCTCGCCCAGATCCGCGAAATTCTCCAGGATGAATTGGACTACGAAAACGAAGCTCGCAACCTCAATCGATTCCAGGATATCCTCGCCGATCGCGACGGTGTCATCGCCCCGGAACCCATCGACGAGTGGACGCGAAAAACGGTGCTGGTCATGGAGTATATGGAGGGCGACAAATTGGACGATGTCCTCGTTGAGATGGATGACGACGCACGGCGCACCGAAATTTTGAAGCGCTGGGTCAACCTCTTTTCTTGGATGTTTCACGAGCAGATGGAACTCCACGCCGATCCTCACCCCGGAAATTTTCTACTCGGCGACAACGACACCCTGATTTTGCTGGATTTCGGCTCCGTCAAGACCTTCGAGCCTCAATTTCCGGACGGGTTTCTCAATATTCTCGATGCCTGCTGGCAAGACGATCGACAGCGGGCGGTGGAAGCGATGCTCGACGCCGGATTTGGGGCCGATGGTACCACTGCCGACGATCTCGATGCCGACCTCCTGGCGAAGTACAATCAAATTGTTCTCGCGCCCTTTATGGACGACGAGCCCTTTGATTTTGGCGACTGGCAGCCGGCGATGGAGGGCAAAAAATTCATGCTGCGCCATCCCAGTTTTTTCCGGCTGACGCCGCCACCGGAAGCTCTGCCGTATTTTCGTGTCCTGAGCGGCATCAAGGGCCTGTTGGGCAAACTGGATGCTCGCATCAACGTCACGCCTATGGCCGTCGAAACCGCCCGACGTCGCGGCTGTCTGAGCGCAGCCCCTGTCATTTTCGGCCGGAACCGATGAGCCACGCTAGACCGTTCCGTCATGCGGTGGCTCGGATTCGGTCTCGGCCCACCGACCGACGAGTCGCGTACCGACGACCCCCAGCCCCAGCAGGCCGGCAAAGAGCATGCCCAGGGCAATCACCGGCACTCCAAACAGCCCCTCCTCGCTGTACAGCCCACCACCGATTAGCGCCGCCAGACCAGCCGTCGTCAGTGCCACGCCCGCAAAGGCCTTTAGCCGCGCCGCCCATCCCTCAAGCGTCGTCGCCCGGCCCTCACGCGGCCGTTCGAAGCGGCCGAATGCCAACACCAGAATCGCCAGCGCCGCAGTGCACAACATCAGCCAGGGGATCCGCGTGGCCCACCACACCCAGTTGACCCCTTCCGGATCGGGCCACAGCCCCGTTGGATAGGCGGCGACGGCGACGGCGGCCATTGCCGTCATATGCCACACATAGACCGTCATCAGACGGCTTCCTAGCAAGACTACCGGCGCCCAGACCTTGGGCTTATCGAGCCAGCGCTCCATCGGACGTCGGACCATCGAAATCAGCCCCACCTGGGCAAAGGCCAGTATCAGCAAGGCCATACTGGGCGGTGTGTTGTTGGAATCGCCGGGTTCGACGTCGACGCCTCCGGTGCCGACCATACTCAGTGGATAGTCAAAGATCTGCGTCAACACCAGTAATGCGGCGTATCCGCCGATGGCCATCATCAGCCCCACAATCGGCTTTTTCGAGATTCGGCCGTCGTACCAGAAGAAACCGGCCTGATGGACGGCCCCCCAGACCCACAGGTAATTCGACCACCCCACGTAGGGAACGCCCGAGCGGTGCGCCACATCGACGGCCACCGCCACTACCACAAACCCGACCAGCGCCCCGGCCCCGAACCGCTCGTGAAGCCAGTAGGCGACCGGCGAAATCATCACCACGCATAGATAGGCCGCCAGAAACCACACTGGAATAAAGACGACCTGCGTCCCCAGTGTCAGCAAATCGGCTGGCGTCCCCATCCAATCCAACACCACCACCACCGGCACCCAGAACAACAGCAGCGGAACCACCGGCCACAACAGTCGGCGTGCCCGCTTGCGCAGCCAGTTGATGTATTTCTGGCCCTTGGTTCGAGCCGACTCCCAGCCGATGGCGTTGGCCATCCCCCCCACGAAGAAAAAGATCGGCATGACCTGCAACACCCAGGTCAACCACTGCGTCTCCGGCACCAGGTTGAGCATCCGTTCGGTGTGCAGCCGACCGTCTTCCACGGTGATATACGCAAGCAGCCAATGGCCGAGGACGACGACCAAAATCGACGCCGCCCGAAGAAAGTCGGCGTACCGATCCCGTTTGTCGGGAGTCATGTCATCGATGTTGCGGGCTTTCTCGCTAATTCGCTGCCACATCTTTCATCCTGACTGGAGAACATCACCACCGGTCGACCTACTCGTGAGCGATTGGCGAATACCTTGGACGCACTTCGCCCCCGCTCTATTCAAAGACGACCGCCACCGATGCCGTTGCCCCCCGACTCATCTCTTCTCGGCTGTCTGCTAGACGTCAAAGGGGCCAACGGTTATCATCGCCGTGAATCGACAGGATGTCACGCACACCGAACCTCCAGCATAGAGACGACGGCGATGCGAACCGTAGTTACGATCTGCATAGTTGTTGCCGGATTGGCAGCCCTTCCGGGAGTCATATCGACGGCTCACGCCCAAAATGGCAATGGCTCGATCGCCGAACGCGTCGAAGAACTCTCGGAGGAAGGTGCGGCCCACTTCGCCGCGGAAGAATACGAAGAGGCGATCCGTAAATTCGAGATCGCCTATGAGATCGAAGCAGTTCCCAATCTTTTGTACAATATCGGTCGCTGTTACGAACAACTCGACGAGTGGGATGATGCCATCCACTACTTCGAGGAGTTCATACGCTCCCCGGATATCGAAACCGAAGCCCGCGATCACGCCATGGACCGCGTCCAGTCGCTTCGCGAGATCCGCCGCGCTGAGGCGGACTCCGATGAATACGACAGCGCCGAAGAAGACGCCGAACAACAAGAGGAATTGGCCCGAGAAGTCGAAGACCTCGATGACGACGAACAAGTCGACGAACCGGATCTCATCCCGGCCTATGCAACCCTGGGCGCCGGCGGCGCACTCATCGTCGGCGGCGTCGTCACCGGCCTTTCGGCGAGCAGCAACGCCGACCAGGCGCTGGACAGCGGCCTTGAGTATCAACAGCGTCTCGACGCCCAAAACAGTGCCCGCACCCGCGGGTACATCGCCGATGGACTCTACGTCGCCGGTGCCGTCTCACTGGCCGCCGGAACCTACCTGTTGTTGACGGCCTCTGCGGACTCCGACACCGATACCGACCGGATGTCCATTGAGGGCATCGCCCCCTGGTTTGACGGCGACTACGCCGGCATCGGCCTTACCGGCGGTTTCTGATCTTATCGTCGACCGTCCGCCCCTGTCAGGCGGCATCAGTTCCGATCTCGCGCCCTGGACACTATGAGTTCAACGCAGGAAAATCGCCGACAGCTCTACGAACAACTCGTCGGCAGTACCATCGCCGGCAGCTACGATATCGTCAGTCTGATGGGCTACGGAGGGATGGGGGCAGTCTACGAGGCGATCCAGCGCAATATGGATCGCCGTGTGGCCCTCAAATACATCCCGTCCCACGATCCGGTCACGGCCGCCCGCTTCGAGCGCGAGGCCCAGACCGTCAGCAAATTGCGCCACCCCAACACGGTGACTGTCTTCGACTTCGGTCAGGCCGAAGATGGCTTCCTCTTTTTGTCAATGGAGCTATTGTCGGGGCGGGAATTGACGGATCTGATCGAAGAGGAGAGCCCGCTGGCACCGGAGCGCGCCGTCCACATCGCCTCTCAGATCTGCCGCTCCTTGGCTGAGGCGCATAGCACGGGCATCGTCCACCGCGATATCAAACCCGACAATGTCATCCTTATCGACGTCGACGGCGACCCAGACGTCGTCAAGGTCCTGGATTTTGGCATTGCCAAAGCCGTCGAGCGCGAGGACCAACAGACACTGACCGGAGATGGCCGTATCATCGGCACCCCGCGCTACATGTCGCCGGAACAGATTTTATCGGAGCAGATCGACCACCGAAGCGATATCTACAGTCTGGGCTGTATCATCTTCGAGATGCTCTGTGGTGCTCCGCCATTCGAGGCGCCGAGCACGACGGCATTGATGATCAGCCACACCAAAGATGCGCCCCCCCCGTTTTCCCAGCGCCTCGACGAACAAACCCTCCAGCAAATCCCGGTCGGTCTGGAACGGGTGGTTCAGCGCTCGATGGCCAAAGATCCCGACGATCGGCCGCAGACAACCGACGAGTTGCGCAGTGAACTCGACGAAGCGCTCAAGGCCCACAAACAGGGCCGACCCATCGAACACAGCAGAAAGCGCTCCGGTGAACGCCCGCCGTCGCCGGCGGATCACGCCACGGCTTCAACCCCGGAGCCCGGGCCCCCGGAAACTGCGAATTCCAGGGGACCGAATAAAGCGCTTGTCGCAGCCGTCATCGTCGCCCTTCTGGCTGTTATCGCCATCACCACAGCCCTCATTGTCATCGATGATGAACCAGACCCCGGTGATCCGCTGGCGGAAGCCTCTGAACAGGCGCCCGCGGAAGCCATTCCACCGTCAGAGAAAAACACCGGGTCCGATAACGCCGAAGCACCGCCGCCCACGGTTCGCGTCGGCGATACTCGCCATCTGCGCCTCGAAAGTGACCCCGAAGGAGCCGCGGTACTCGACGGGGACGAGCAGCTCGGCGAAACACCGCTGAATTTCTCGATGGAGGCGCCAGAAGATCTCGAACTTCGACTGACCCGAGATGACTACGAGAATAAAGATGTCGTCCTCGAGATCGACGACGACCGAGAGCAGGTTTTTGCCTTCGAACTCCAGCCAGAACAGCGATCCGAACCCACTCGCCCTTCCCCGCAACCACAAGCTCAGGAGTCCTCCGGGGAGCCCGAGCCGGAACCCGATCCAGAGCCGGAACCCGATGATGATGGCGACGATGGAGTCCCATCGATTCAACTGCTCGATGATCCCGATGATGACGAACCGGAAGACGACGGCGACGGCGATTCGTCGCCAGAGGTTCCAACCCTCTAGCTGCCTCGCGCCACCGCCAGAGCGGCGCTCATCAACACTTCCGAAGCTGTGATCATGTTCTGGTCTAACGCGGAGGTCTAACGCGGAGGCCACGACGACGGCTCTCCGCGATGAACACCGGTCCTATCGGCATCGTCGGGATGCCCTGCCGTGATCACCATTGGCGCTTTTCGTTATTCGCCACCAGACGACGAACTATCGACGGAATTACTGAGTTCGCTACATGCCCTCTAGTTTTCCTTTCCACAATGCGCTGATGGGCTGGGTCGCTTCGGCGTGCCTTGCGTTGACGTTCGCCGGTTGTGCGTCAGTCAGCGACGACAACGGCGACTACATCAATCCCGGCACCACCGACATGGTCGTCGAGCGCCTGGAATTTCGAGGCGTCGAAAACGTCTCCGAACGTCAGCTGCGCCAGGGGTTGGCCACCGTCGAAGACCCCGGGTGGCGCGGCCAATCCCCGTGGCATTACCTGCCGATCGTCGGCGACCGGCCGCGATACTTCAATCGCTTTGCCTGGCGCCAGGATCGAGAGCGCATCCTCGGCTACTATCGCCAGCAGGGATACTATCACGCTTCGATCCAATCAGAATCGATTATCGAAGATCCAGAGCGAAACACAGTCCGCATCCGGGTCACCATCGACGAAGGGGAACCGACCACCGTCAGCGACATCGAACTCCACGGGCTGATTCAAGGCGAGACACCGACGCGCTCCGAATTGATCGCCGAGCTGCCACTTCGGGAAGGCGGCCTCTTTATTCAGGAGGATTACCGATCGATGCGGACGGCCCTCCGCAATCGCCTCGAGAACGCCGGTCATGCCTACGCCGAGGTGTCGGGACGAGTATTTATCGACTCCGAGAGCAAGCAGGCCGATGTTTTTTTCTTTCTCGAACCCGGCCCCCGATCGCAGATGGGACCGGTCTATATTCTGGGCCTGGAGGATATCGATGAGAATGCCGTTCGTCAGGCCATTCCATTCCGCCATGGTCAACCCTATACCCCGGGTCAACTGACGCGCACCCAGGAAGAGCTCTACGATCTGGGGGTCTTCGGAATGGTCACCGTGTTGCCGGCCCACCAGGCCCGGGACACCACCGTAGAAAGCGAACGCGAACAGCGTCGCCTCGACAGCATTATCGAACGTCATGACCTGGAGGACCCATCGCGAACCGACGACGACCCGGACGGTGAGATTCAACCCGACGGCCCCTCTCCACACGGGATCTCCGATATCCTCGGCGGAGCTCAGCGCCAGGCCGAATCGCGGAGCAGACTCGACCCCGAGGTTCCCATTGTCATCCGCGTCCAGGAGGCCACCGGCTATAATCTGCGCGTCGGCGCCGGGTTGGCCGCGGAGGGTACCCGCCAGGATGTTCGCGGCTTGCTGAACTGGACGAGCCGCAATTTTCTGGGCGGGCTTCGGCGACTCGAGCACTTCAATGCCCTGGGCCACGCCTGGGCGCCCGGTGTCGTCGACCCCATCAATCGCGGGATCATCCTGTCCAGTGAACTTCGCTTTCAGCAGCCGCAATTTTTCGAGCCCCGCACCAATCTTCGGTTGCGCGCCCGGGTCACCCGCGACGTCGAAGAGGGGTTTTCGGTCTGGAATCCGTCATTTCGAATCGCCATCGACCGGCCGTTTTTCGACCACGTTATCGCCGGTGCCTCCTACAACGCCGCTTATTTCAACTACTTCAATATCGATGAAAGTCTCGTCAGTCCGGCAGCCACCGATCTGGGACTCGATTTTCAGGAGGAATTTCTCCTGGAGTACTTCGAACAATCCCTGGCCTACGACCGGCGCAATGACGTCATCAATCCCACCAGCGGCTACGTCGTCGACCTGACGGCCCAACAGGCCGGAAGTTACGTCATCGGCGGTGAATTTGATTTCATCAAACCCGTCATCTCCGCCCAGAGCTACATTCCCTTTGAACTCTTTGACCACAGCGTACTCGCCCTGCGAAGCCGGCTGGGCGCCGTCTACGACATCGGACGCGATTCGACTGTCCCCTATCAGAGTCGAGTCTACAGCGGTGGCTCCGACGGAATGCGCAGTTTCGGCCGCCGCCGCCTCTCCTTGTACACCCCCGATCAGGAGGCCATTCCCATCGGCGGGCACACCCAATTTGAGGCCTCCATCGAACCCCGATTCCGCCTGCTTCAGAACCTGCTGGATATCGGCGATGTCTGGGGGGCCGTCTTCATCGACTCCGCCACCGTATTGCGCGAGCAATTCCTATTTGACACATCCCCCAGCGGTCAGGGCGTCGCCGACCTGGCAGATTTGCCCCCTAGCCTGCTGTACGGCGCCGGCGCCGGAGCCTGGTGGAATACCCCTGTAGGACCGGTGCGACTGGACTTCGCGTACACCCTCAGCGACATCACCGAAGACCGCCGCTTTCGCCGCTGCCAAAACCCCGCTAACTACGGCACCCCCCAGTGCGAATTCGTACCCATCGACGAAGACCCCATCCAGAATCTGATCCTCGGCTACGGGATCTACCTCAGCATCGGCCACTCGTTTTGAGCGCACACCGCCTCGGCCCGGCGGCCCGCTAGAAATACAAACGCGCCGACTCCCGCTGGAAGTCGACGCCTCGTCCAACCATTGGAATTACGACCGGCTTCGAGCAGTACTGCCGGTGATTTCCGGAGGGATTTTCAGGGCACGATGACGACGTCGTCATCTGCTTGCTCACCGGCGACGGCGGGACGCTCGTCGACCGGTTGCTCTGTAATTCCGCAGCCCTCCCACGGAACCAGGGCAAATGCCACGATAATCAGTACCACCAGAACCAACTCCACCGGGTTTTCTCTCCACCAATCCCAATACAGTCGCTTATTCTTGTTACCGAGATGCTGGGGGGATTGCTCTTCCATATCCATCCACTTCGAACCGGGGGCAGATAGTCGTCGACTTCCGCGCACTGCGTCCCGATTTCCGGACGCCGCGCGCAGGTGGTCCTACCATTGCGTTCTCGCGACTTCAAGTCAGTCCAACCGCTGTCCCCCGCGGCAGTGAGTGTACGTCGGTTCGGCGACTGATCATGGAATCGACATATTTTCGTAATGCCACATATTGCGAGTCCGGCGGTCTTGACCCCGGCTCGCAATACGGGGAGTGAAACGACCCGTACTTTTATCGCCCTCAGCCTCGGCTGGGGGTTTGACCGTCGCATACCCCGATTTTCCAGTTCCCACTCCTCTCGTTCTGCGACGATCGATCCCCGGGCTCCACCCGGGGCGATGATTGTACGCCGCTCCTTCCGTCGCGCCGTATCGGCAGCCGGGGCGCCGCCCTACGGGCTCTACCCCGGACTGCCGTGCGTCGGTTCGGCGACTATCGTGGTTTCGACATACTGTCCCCAACCTCCATGCCAGCGATTGCGAGTCCGGCGGTCTTGACCCCGGCTCGCAACACGGGGAGCAAAGCGACCCGTACATTCACCGCCCCCAGACCCGGATGGGATGGGGGGGTTGTCGCGAAGCAAAGTCGCTGTTGCCATTGAACGGGTCCCCGTTGTATGACATGGCTGAAACTCCTATCACTCGCGGCTCCATCGCCTCGACAATACGGCGATGATGTCCCGAATCTGCCGGCTTTGACCCCGCGCCGCGAGAAATTGTCATGGGACACCAAGGGTCCAGTCGGTCTACACCAAAAGGAAAATTTCATGGCACGTTTGATGTCCAGCACCGAGCTACATCAACGCACCGAAGACGACGAAGACTTTGTTCTCATCGACGCCCGCGGCGACGATGCATTCGACAAAGAACACATCCCGGGAGCGCTCAACATCCCGCTGGCCCAGCTTCGACAGCGCGCCAAGGCCGATCTGAGCACCAACCAGCGCATCGTCGTCTACGGCGAGGACCACGACGATTCGACGTCCAACGACGCCGCAACGCTGCTCGAAGAGCTGCGTTTTCGCCGCGTTGCAGACTTCGACGGCGGTATCAACGCCTGGAAAAACGCCGGATTCTTGACCGAAGGCGCCGCTCCCGAAATCGCCGGCGAAATGGCGGAACTCGAAGACTGATCACGACACATCCCGCCAAAAAAAGGCCCCGGCGACTCAAATCGCCGGGGCCTTTTTTGTGTCTTCATCTGCATCAGTCTTCGACGACGATCTCGGCGGTGTAGATGATGTCGGAGCGCTCTTCTTCATTGGAGTGCTCGGAGCTGGCCTCGTACTCCTCGGGCGGAAGGTCTTCGATCTCCTCCCACCAGAACTCGCCGATCTCCTCGGCCATTTCCTCGTCTCGAAATAGCGCGACGTGCGCCGGATTGTCTTCGTGTCCGGGGTCGAAACGCATCAGCACGTGCAGAACCTCGTCCTGCACATCCGAAGCGCGCAGGTAGGACCCGCCTTCGATGGGCTCCAATTCTTCGGGATCGACGATCTCTTCTTTTCCGTCGTCGAGATGCCGAATCACCAGCGCATTGTGGTCGGTTTTGGCCATGATCACCACTTCGTGAGCGGCCAGGCCCTCCTGGATGGCACGTCCGCGCTTTTCTTCGTCGGCGGCCAGCAGGTATATTCGATGCGGGGCAATTCCGCGGGAGTCGAGCAACTTCTCGTAGCGATCTCGCTCCTCGAGCAGTTCGAGATACTGACGCGCGTCCTTGAGACTGGTGGTCTTAAAGACCACTTCCCCGTCTTCATCGACGATCTTGGTGTGGCGCTTGCCGCGCTCGATGGTCAATCCGTCGTAGGACATCTGCTCGTTGTTGGAAGCCACGTTCGCCTGCCTTCTGTTGTTGTTCTGGATTGTCAGGGACTCAAAATCGACCTTCGAGGCGTTATCATTAGCACAGCCGTCCGGGTTGTAAAGCCGAGGCACATCAAATATCGGCTCCAACTGTGCGGGCTCGCCCGGTGGGCTCCAGACCACCGATCCCCTATCTTGTCGGTCGACGAAGACCGACCACCGACCTGCAGCGAGACGTTCGTATGGACTTTGATTCAAGACTGATTTTGCGAAGCCCACGTTGGCGTCTTGTAGCTGTGGTGATATCCGCCGCAGTGATACTACTGACGGGATGTGCTCACGGGATGCCGGAAGGGCTAGAGGCGCTTTCAGCCGAGGACTACGAACGCGCCGAATCCATTGCCCAGGACGAATTGGAGGATCACCCCGACAGTCCCTGGGGCCACCAACTGATGGCCGAGTCACTGGCTGCTCAGGACGCCCACCGCCAGGGGCTGGAACACGCCGAACGAGCCGACGAGTCCGATGCATTTCCGGTCCGCGCCCCCCGGGTGCTGGGCGATATTCATCGGGCGCTGCAAAACCCCGTCGACGCCGCCGAAGCCTACCACAGGGCCCGACAGGCCGATTCGAGCAGCGTCGACGACGACGAATTCACGGCAGTCCTGGAAGACGCCATCCAACATGCCGCAACACGGGGCAATCACCGTGCGCGGTGGCAGGTCATCAACTGGCTCGCCGATGTCGCTCCCGATCATCCCGATGCCGAGCCCGCCGACATCGCCTCCGCCAGGCGTACCTGGGCCGTCGAACTGCGCCGCAACGGTGATTATCTGGAAGCCGTCGACATACTGGAGGACGCTCTGGAAGACGATCCTCGTTATCTGCGCAGCGAAGCCCTCGATCTGGGTGCCACCTACGCTCGCCTGGAGATGCCCGACGACGCCCTGCGTGCCTGGGAACACTACCTGGACGACGATGTCGATGACGACGAGGCCATTCAACGCCACCTTGACGTCGCCGACCACGCCGGGCGCCACAACCTCAACGACATTGCCGCCGATACCCTCCAGCAATTACCCTCCGACATCGGAACTCCCGCCCGACGAGACGAAGCCCTTCTGGAATTGATACGCTACCAGCTCCGAGCCGATCGCAGCCCCGAGGCCCGGCGCAGCATCGACGATTACCTGGAAGCGGCGACCGATGGCGCCGACGACGGCCGGGCCAGCCCAATCCCATATCAGCGGGTCATCGATATCGCCGATGAACTGAATCGAACCCGTCTTCAGATCACATTGCTCGAGCGAGCGGCCCAGGAAGCGGAACCGAACCGCGAAATCAGCGCGCGACTGGCCACCATCTATGCCCGGCGCGCACAGTTAGACGGCGTCGAAGAGACACTCCAACTCTTTGTCGAGCGCAGCGAATCATCGACGGAGGCCCGTCGATTTGCCGGCAACTGGGCAGCCGATCGCAGTAATTATCAGGTGGCGCGCGACTTTCTAGAGCGCACCGTCGACGACGACGCCGCCGACCCCGACGCCTGGCGCGAATTGGCCGAAGTGCAGGGGGAACTCGAGGATTTCGACGCCATGGCCCGCAATCTCGACACCTACGTCGAGCGCCGCGACGCCACCGAAGACGCCCTGTCGACGGCGGCCTCCTCCCTGATGGACTACCGGCGATACGAAGAGGCAGAACGACTTCTTCGACGCCTCCAGCAGCGCGCTCCGGGAAGTCGAGCGGCGACACGCCAACTCGCCGAATTATACGACCAGTGGTCGCGGCCCGACGACGCCGCCGCAGTCTGGCAGGAGTGGATCGACGCCCGCGGAAATCAACCGGAAGACATCTCGTCGGTCGCTCATCTTCGCGTCCGCTCTGGAGATCTGCGCCGGGGTGCCGAGTTATTTGAACGGGCCGCCGAATACGGCGAATATGAGCGATGGATCGACGCCGCCGAATTGCACGATCGGCAAGAGGACCCGACGGCCGTCGTGCGCACCGTCGAGCGCTTTCTCGACGACCATCCCGACCGACCCGAGGCGCTTCTGGAGGCCGTCTCACTGTGGGACCGCGCTGATATGGAATCCCGCCAGATGGAGACGCTGACAGAGTTGATTGAAATTGCCCCCGAGGACTGGCAGGAGGAGCGTCTGCAGTCCCACTACACGGATCTGGCGCGCCTGCTTATCGACGACGGCCAGCATGCAGCCGCCGTCGACTACCTGACGCAATTCGTCGACTCCGCCGCCGTGACCGTCGACGCCCTGGAGCATATCGCCTCCCGCCTCAGCGACGCTCAACGCAGTCCGGTGCTGCTGGACTTCTTTTTATCCTACGAAGACCGGGACGCAGCGAGACCGGAAATCCTTCGAATCATTGGCGATACCTATCGGCGCATGGCCAGCGACGACGGCGACACCGCCGGGGCCGACGACCCATCGTTTCGACGCGCGCAGTCCTACTATCTGGAGTACCTCGATGAATCGGACATCGATGACCGCAACTGGCGAACACTGGCCAGTGAGTGGTCGCGCCATGAACTTTGGCGCCCCACAGCCCGTGCCTACGAACGAGACGCCGAACGGCGCGGATCCACCGGCCGCCACGCCCTGGCGCACGGGCGGGCCCTCCTCGAACTCGGGGACTTTGACGATGCGATCCAATTGCTGGACAAACATCTCCAGAGCCAGCGCCGAAACCCGGAGGTCGCCGGCCAAATCGCGGACCTGCTCAGCGATTTCGCACTCTACGACCGCGCCCGAGAATACGCCGCCAACCTCTTTTTATCCGGTGACGCCAGCAATATCGACCAGGGGTTTCGACTGCTGGCGGAAATCCATATTCAGCGCGAGGATTACGATGAATTTCAGCGCCTGGCCACGGACTACGTCGAGCGCGCAAGTAATACCACGCGGGCCCGCCGAACAGTGACCACCCTGCTTGCCGATGCCGGTCAGTGGGCGGCGGCCATCGATCACCTGGAGGAATTTGATCGCTCTCCGCTCCATCAATTTGCACTGGAGAAGGGATTCCATCTGTATCGAATCGGCGACGCCGAGGCCGCTTGGGGTACCGTTATGGATGCCGCCGAAGAATCGAGTGAGCCGGCCGCGACCTTCGAGGAGGCCGGACAATTTCTGGAAGCCCGCGGCGAATTCGGGGCCGCCAATGACGCCTACCGCCGGGCGGTGGAGGTCGATCCCGATGCCCCAGGGCCACGGACGGCTCGCGGCTCGCTGGCGATTCGCCGCGGCGACCTCGAGACCGGCCAGGAGGACTACGCCATCGCCCGTCAGTCACGCACATCGTTTCGCGGCTCCCAACGCCAGCAGTTTTTTGATGCCTACGCCTCCACCGGCCACGTCGACCGGGCCCGCCAAGTGGCTGCCGATGTGGAAGACGACGGCGTGACCCCTCCCGGCGATCTGCGCCGGCGCCTCGGCACCTGGGAGCTCCGCTCGCCGCAGCGCGACGACCAACGCCGCGGCTACGAGCACATCAGCGCTCAAAGCTGGGGGCAGTTTCAGGCGCTCCCATCGCTCGACGACGCCGGCCACCACGACCTGGTGCTGGAACTGATCGAAGAGGAATTCGCCGACGGCGACGTCACCACCGCCGGAGTCCTGTTGCTCAACCGTACCACGTCGCTAAGTCGCCTCGTTGACTGGACGTACCAGCGCGAACTTCTGGGGCCGGTCGTCGACCCCATCCAGCGCGGCGACGGCCGACTTTTAGGGCCCATCGGTGATCACCGGGTCCGGCTCGGAGATCTGGATGGCGCCCTGCTCTATCTTCGCGCCGCACTCGACGAAGGTCACGATGAATATCGGCTGCAATACGCTAATACCCATCTTCTGCTCGGCAATACACAGCAGGCCCTCGAGCAATTTGAGCGATCATTTCTGGCAGACCCACCACAGCGGGAACGACTGGAGTCGATATTGCTTCGATTCGAACTCGCCGACCAGCCCGAAGAAGCCTCCCGGTTACTCGCACGCCTCGTCGACCATCCGACCCATATCGATGTCGCATTGCCCGCCAAAATTCGCGACGACCTGGAGCGACACGGCAACCCCCACCGCGCCATCGACGATATTGAACAACACCTGGAGTCCCTTCGAGCGTTCTCCGACACTGCATTTTACAGCGATATGTCGCGCGGCGACAGCCGCCGAATGACGCGAGGTGATATGGTCCACCGAGCGGCACTCAACTCGCTCAACGCAGTGGCTACCGCCGGCTTTACGGACGCCGTCGCCGGCGAACTGGAGCGCTTCGATGATATCGACGACAGCCAACTCGACGAGTTGCGCCTTCGAATCGCGCTGGCCGAAGGCGATTCCGCCGGGTTCGACACCCTCGCCGATCAGCGGGTCGAGCGCGCCGACAGTCAGATCCGTCGCCAACAACACCGAGTGGAACTCGCCCGCCGCGCCATCAGTGCCGGTCTCGACGAATCGGCGCGTCAACTCGTCGATCATGCACTGGATGAACAAAAGGACTTTCGAAGCCACCAGCCGATGATCCTCGATCTATCGCTTCGCATCATCGCCGAAGATGACCTGGACGGCCCCATCGACGACTATCTGGAGCGCGTTCCCAACCGCCGCGACGCGCGAACGACCTTGAGTCGCGAGTTACATCGCATGGGTCGCGACGGCGAAGCGCTTCGACTTCTCCGGCCCGATATCGAATCTCGGCCGACCACTGACACCCTCAAGCAGGGGCTGGCGGTAGCCCTCGACGATGGCGATCGCGATTTCGCCATCGACGTAACCGAGCGCATTATGAACACTGCCGAAGATCCCGTAGAAGTCATCAGCGATATCATCGGCTCCGACCGACAGGGGCTGGAACCGCGACTCCTCATGCCAATTGTCGAACGCATCCGCAGTGTCGTGCCTGGCGATATCAACTGGATGCTCAACGAGGCCCGAATCCATTTTATCGAAGGCGATGTAGAGACGGGACGAAACCTCGTCGACGACGCACTGGTAGCCGGCGACTTCCATCGGGATGTGGTCACCGACGTCGTGGACATGCTCTACAGCGAACGACTGATGGTCGAAATTTCGCGGGTCGTCGGCGACGAGATTCCCGACGATGCGCTGTGGCCCGGGCTGGTGGTGCGAATGGCGGAAGCCGACTTCGCACTCGGGTTTGATGACCACGCGCGCCACTGGTTGGAACGACTTCCGGAGGTCACCGACCGACCCGACATCTGGCGACTCGAATTGGCCGATCACCTGGTGCGGCATCAACTCTACGATGCCATCGAGCCCACACTTTCGGGCCTTCCATCGGAGCCACAGCAGGCCCCATTTGTCGACTACCTCGTCGGCGTCGCTGAACTGGCCACCGGCGATGCCGACCGGGGCGTCGAATCACTCCGCCGAGCCAATGATCGCGGTGTCAATCGGTTGCAGACCCATCACGCCGGAATCCGCGCCGCTCTCTACGGCGGCCACCGTGACATCGCCTCCGCCTTCGTCGGCGACATGGCGCAGTTGCCGGTCCGCGATGATGAATTCGTCTCACTGCCCCTGGAGTTGCTGATGCGATCGGCCGCCGATCTGCCCGAGGGGCCCGCCGCCGTACGACAGGGGCTCGAAACCAGCGTCCCCCGAATTGTCGATGGTTCCGGGACCACTTGGGGCGGCTTTATCGGACATCTGGCAAGTACCTTCGAAGATACCGGCGACCCTCACGGAGCTTATGGCTTTTACCGCGACCACCTCTGGCGCTCACAGGTCGCCAACGACCGAAGTGCACTGCCGACCTATCTCAACAACCTCGCTTACTCCTACGCCACAACCGACGCCCATATCGATAAGGGACTCTCCAAGATCCGACGGGCCATCGTCTTGAGCGACGAGCGTATGCCCAGCTTTATCGATTCGCTGGGCTGGCTGATGTACCGCGACGGCGACCTGGAGGGGGCTCACCGAGAAATCAGCCGCGCCCTACGAAGCTACCGCGGGCCCCTGTCGGGACTTCACGAATTGCTCCGGCACCAGCAGGTCATCACCTACGAGCGCGGCCGATACGGCGAATCCGCCGATGTGGCCACCCGCATCGATCGCCTGCCACCGCGCGGTGTCGAGTGGTAGCACAGCGACTCCTCGAGGCCGCTCATACAAAACCCGCCGCCCCCAAAAGGAGGGGCGACGGGTTCTGCAACAGCTCGCGCTCGGTGATCAGCCGGTTCTGCTAGCTAATTTCCAGGGTTCCACCGCCTTCTTTTCCGGAGGCGTCTTCGTCCCACTCCAATTCAAATTCCACACTGAGTTCACCGGAGCCGCCCTTCGGTCCTTCTCGCTCGGCCTTGACCTCAAAGGTCAGGCGTCCCGGCGGATCGAGGGTTACGGTCTGGTCGCCGGACTTGAGCGTAATCGCGTCGCCGGATTCCAGCGAATCGGCGACCTGACGCAGATATTCGGCGATGGTTGAACGCTTGTGATTGCTTTCCGTCTTAAAAAGGGTCTCTTCTGGCATGGCTGTATTCTCCGAAAAGAGGGGAAGTGATGGTCCCATCGATAAGTGTGCGCGCCCGGCGGATAGTCAAGCGACGATCGCGGCACCTCAACCGGCGATCTCACCTTCGGACTCATTATCCCAGTGCAGGTAGGGCCCCGGTTCGAAGGCGTCTTCGGTCTCGAAGGGGATCTCGATGGACTCCGGAGATTCCGGCTCCTTGTCCTCGAGCGCCTTGACCAATTTCTGAATCGCGATTCTTCGACGCGAACCCAGCGCGCGATTGACGACCAATTTCAGGCGGCGATGCTCCAGGACTTCCAGGACCCGAAAATCGTGCTCGTACATCGGCTCCGGCTCTGTGAGGCGATCGACGAAGGCGTCGGCCAGGCCCAGTAAACAGGCCGTATAGCTATCGGAGACCTCGACGACCTCCACGGGCATTCCCCGATGAGCGAAGACCTCGCCGGCCATTCGCGGGTACGGCGTCGCAATGCGCAGGTGGGGTTTGGTCGTCAGACTGGCAAATGATTCGCCGCGAGGCGCGGCCAACACCATCGGATATTCGCCGAAGGGAAAGGTGTAGGGTCGCCACACGGCCGATTTCGTCTCCTGGAGCAAATCGGTACTCATCACCCCCAGATGACTGATGGCGTGTTCGACGTAGGTCCCGACATCGGCGGCATCGAGTCGAAAGATCTCGAAGGAATACTTGCAGTTGAGCGGGTCACCGACGTCGTGCAACCCCGGCATATCCAGATCGGGCATCTCGAAGCCACAGCTTCGAAAATGTTCGCAGATGGCGTCCAGCTCGTTACTGACCGGAAGCGCCATTCGAAGGTGTTCGGAGCGGGTCATTTGGACTCCTCGTCGCTGCGAGCGACGATGCGGGTCGACATGTTGTTGCGGCGCCGATCGAGAGCCTCTTCGAAGCCCTCCGCCGGGTCACCGGGCTGGACAGCCACCACCTGATGATCGCGGCGTTTGCGGGCGTTTTTGGCCATCTTCGGGTCCAGTAATTCCACGAGAGTCTCCAGCGAAAACGAGAACCCGACGGCTGGCGTATCGGAGCCGAATTGCCCGATCAATTCGTCGTAGCGACCGCCCCTGGCGATGCGCCGACTGGCCCCTTCGGAGACGACGCTAAACCCGATGCCCGTGTAGTAGCCCGGCCCGTCGAGTTCGCCGAGGTCGATGCGAACCTTGGAACCATATCCGAGTTCATCGACGGTGCGCTCCACATCTCGAAGATACTGAATGCGCTCCGTTACGTCATGATGGCCGTCCAGCGTCTCCTCGACGACATCCAGTTGCTGAAGACCGCCCTCCAGGCCGGCGAGTACGGAGATGGCATCGATGAATTGTTCGCGGGTCCCCAGATTGTGCAAAATCCGCCGCACTTCGTCGGGGTCGCGAGACAAAATCGCTTCCTCGACATCGCGTCGTATCCGGCTCGGGGCTCCGGAGGCGCTCAACAACAACTTCGCCAGTCGATGGTCGCCGAGGTTGATGTGAAACCGGCGCAATCCCAGCCGCTCCAACACCTCCAATACGATCAGCAAAACCTCCACATCGGCGACGACGCCGCGACGCCCGATCAATTCCGCGCCGAGCTGGTAGCTCTCGACTTCAGAGGCACCGAAGGCGCGCTCGACGCGAACCACTTTATTGGCGTAACTGACCCGCAGTGGCAGCGGAAGCCCCCGAAGCTGGTAGGCGTAAGTCTTGGCGACCGCCGGTGTCACATCCGGCCGCAGCACCATCAAATTGCCGTCTCGATCCACAAAGCGAAAACTCCGCGCGATCTGATCTTCGTCAAGTCCCCGCTTGAGGGCATCGAAATGCTCGAGTAGCGGAATCTGAATTTCGCGACACCCCCAGCCCCCGAAAACCTGCATGGCCTGCGCGGTGACCTGGCGACGAAGGCTCACCGACCGGTCAAGTGCCGGGGTCGACTGTTGAAAATCGAACAAAATGGAGCCCGTCTGTTGCGGTAGATGACCATCTCAATGCCCCAACCTTGTTATCGATCCGCAACTCGCAATGTCAATCAACGACGCTGGCTGTGATGGCGAGCCCAACCCCAGGACCACCGACCGGAGAGCTCGATTCCATACCATTGACCGCCCCGCCACCCACGCAGTTGACGTGCCAACGACGGGCCGCGCGGTTCGCGTCTGCGCAAAATTTTTGCTATCCCGCCGCTATCGAATCATCGTCAATTCTACCACGGAGTGCGTTGGTGAACTGGAAACGACGTTTTTTCAAAGGAAATAAGGTCTGGGTCAAAGTCGACGATGCCGACAAACCGGTCGTCGAGGATGGCCGAGTCCCAATGCGGTATCAAAACAGCGACGACGCCAAAATTTACAACGCCCACCCCGATAATATTTCATCGCAGCCGGCCGATGTCGTCGACGGTCCCTTCGACGGATCGCTGGCGCCGGCGCGATCGACGGGAACAAAATCGACGGATAGCGCCATTACAACTCCCGAGGTCCCCGACGCCGAAGGCCCGCTGCGTCAATCGGCGGTCGTCCCCGACGAGTTGTGCAGTCTCGACGATCCGGAAGCCGATATCGTCGAGATTCACACCGATGGAGCCTGTTCGGGCAACCCCGGGCCCTGCGGTTATGGCGTGGTAATGCGCGATGGACTGCATTACCGAGAATTCCAGCAGTACATCGGTCGCGGCACCAACAATATTGCCGAATTGATGGCGATTAACGTCGCCCTGTTGGCCGTCGAAGACCGCTCGCGCCCGGTTCGATTGTACACCGACAGCCGATATTGTATCGGCGTCCTCACCAAGGGCTGGAAGGCGAAGGCCAACCGCTCATTGATATTGTCCATTCGCGAGTTGCTCGAGACATTCGACGACGTCGAACTACTCAAAGTCGCCGGTCACTCCGGCGAGCCACTCAACGAACGCGCCGACGATCTGGCGACAAGTTCGCTCAACGATGCCGAGGGTTGATCAACGATGACCAGTCCTGAAGACTCCGATATCGAGGCCCGGGTCGCCGAGGCCAGCTCTTTTGTAGACCGTATCACCGAGGCCCTGTCGGGCATTGTCATCGGCCAGCAATACATGGTCGAGCGACTTCTCATCGGTCTTCTGACCGGTGGTCATGTCCTGCTGGAGGGGGTCCCAGGGCTGGCAAAAACACTGACGGTCCGAAGCCTTTCGGCGTGCATCGACAGTGATTTTCAGCGCATTCAATTCACCCCAGATCTGCTGCCCGCCGACCTGGTGGGGACCATGATCTACGACCAGAAAAAACAGACCTTCGTGGCCCGCAAAGGCCCGGTATTTACCAATTTTTTACTGGCCGACGAGATCAACCGCGCCCCGGCCAAAGTTCAGTCGGCGCTGCTGGAGGCGATGCAGGAACGCCAGGTCACCATCGGTGAGACCTCCTACCAATTCGACGAACCCTTTTTGGTCCTGGCAACCCAAAACCCCATCGAACAGGAGGGAACCTATCCGCTTCCGGAAGCGCAGGTCGACCGCTTTATGCTGATGTTGCGCGTCGACTATCCGGAGCGCGACGAAGAGCGCCGGATTATGGACTTGGTCACCGAATCAAAATCGATGCCCCGCCCGGAGCCCGTCGTCAGTCCCGCCGAGGTCCTGGAGGCCCGCGATATCGTCCGCAACATCTACATCGACGACAACCTCAAGGACTATATCGTCGACCTCGTCTTCGCCACGCGCTATCCGGGTGACTATCAGTTGCAGAACATCGAGCGCTACATCGAGTACGGCGGAAGTCCCCGAGCGACCATATTTTTGAATCTGGCGGCCCGGGCTCACGCCTTTATCAATGGACGGGGCTATGTGACGCCAGAGGACGTCAAGGCCATGGCCTACGATGTGCTGCGCCACCGCGTGGTCCTGACCTATGAAGGAGAAGCCGAACAATACACCGCCGAAAAGCTCATCGAGATCATTCTTGAGACCGTCGACGTTCCCTGACGCCCCAGCCGGCGACAGCGCGGATCGCCGCGCGGTTTGCCATGCGCCGTTGCCCGACACCGACCCCGAGAGCTGATGTCCGCCGAACTTCCCACCGAAATTCTGGAGGCCGTGCGACGCCTCGAAATCGCCGCCCGTCGCGCCGTCGACGAGCAGCTCGCCGGACGCTACGACAGCGTCTTTAAAGGACGCGGCATGGATTTCGAGGACGTCCGCGCCTACCAACCGGGCGACGATATTCGCGTCATCGACTGGAATGTCTCGGCGCGGATGAATGAGCTTCACGTCAAGCAATTCACCGAAGAGCGAGAATTGACGGTATTTCTGGTTGTCGACGCCTCGGCGTCGCAGTCCTTCGGCACTCGAAACCGCCGCAAACGCGAAACGGCGGCCCAGTTGGCGGCGCTCATCGCCTTTGCGGCCGTCAAAAACGGCGACCGCGTCGGACTCATCGTCTTTACCGATGACGTCGAGACCTGCATTCCACCGCGAAAGGGCCGAAAGCACGTGCTGCGGATTATCCGGGAAGTCCTGGCACCGGGCGTCGAAGGCAAGGGCACCGATCTGCCAAATGCCTTGGAGTACCTGGTGCGCATCAGTGACAAACGGGCGCTGGCATTTGTGATCAGCGACTTCTTGGACGACGGCTACGAACAGGCCATCAAAATTGCCGACCGGCGCCACGAATTAATCCCACTGGTCATTCAGGACCCGATGGAGCAGCGACTTCCCGACATGGGGATCGTCCATTTTCGCGATCCGGAGACCGACGATATCGTGCCCGTCGACACCTCCTCGAATGCCGTGCGTCAGGCCTACGCGGCGCGCATGAACCGCATTCGCCGAGACCGGGAGCGCATCTTTAACAAACTCGATATCGACAGCCTCGAAATCGACACCGGCAACGACCACATCGAACCTGTAGTGCGCTATTTTCGACGCCGCGCCAAACGACCGTGAGGCCGTCTCGTGATCGATGAGTTCCACAATCTGAGAACGGCCATCGCACCGATGACCGTCATTTCGGTGGCCGTCGCAGTTGGTCTGTACGTGGCCCCCCAGCATGCCGGGGCATCGCTGGGTCAGCAAGACGTGGCCGTCGTCCATAGCTCGCTGACCGCCGGGGATGTGGTCAATGTCGGCGATACTGTGCGCTACAATGTCATCGTCGAATCCCCGCCCGGCGCCGACGTCACATTCGACAGCCCCGACGACGACTCGCGGTGGACCGAAATCGATCGACAGATCGAGACCGACGCTCAATCCAATGCCGACACGGCGACGACGGAAGCCACGCTCCAGTACGCCATCTATCGCCCCGGACCGACCTCCGGGCCGCCGATAGAAGCCGGCATCCAACTGAGCGGTGACGCCATGGACATCGAACTTCCGAGCTATGATGTCGATGTCGAATCGATCATCGAGGACGGTGATACCCTCGCCGGCCCCGGCGGGCCCCGGGCGCTGGTCGACGATATTTCGCCGGTGGTCTGGCTCGCCATCGGGGGCAGTACCGTCGCTGTGGCCCTGGCGCTGTTCATCGCCGCCCGCCGCCGCGACCCCTACGGCGATATCGAAGCGCCGGCGCCGCCACATCAACGGGCCCACCAGGCGTTGGAGGCGCTCGCCGACAGTTCGTTGCTCGCCGAGGGCCGTTTCAAGGTCTATTATATTCGACTGTCGGGCATCCTCCGCAGCTACCTGGGAGAGCGCTTCGGGTTTCCGGGCACCGAATTGACGACCACCGAAATTTCGACGCACTTCGACGGGCTCGATGATGACCGCGTCGGCTCTGATGCCGACGCCGTCATCGAATGGCTTCAGGCCTGTGACAGAGTCAAATTCGCCGGCTACACTCCGTCGGTCGACGAAGCGACGCAACACCTGGACGAGGCGTTTGCCATCTTGGAGTCGACGGCGCCTGCTCCCGACCCCGAAGAAGATACGATGTCCGACGATGACGACACGGAGGGCGCATCAAATCAGACACCGGCCAGAAGTGAACAGGCATCGCCGGCTGCGGAACGGCGCACCGAATCGGAGCCGACATGAGTATCATTCCTCCGGACTTCACATTTGCCTCCCCCTGGGCATTTGCGTTGTTGGTCCCGGTCGCCGTCGTCGCTCTCCATCTGTTATGGCCGCGACTTCGACGCAGCACGACGCCGACCTTTCAATTTTCCAATGCCCACAAGCTGGCCGACCGACACCGCGGCCTGAAACTGTACCTTCGCCCTGTCATCGACCTCTTTGCGGTGGCGGCAATGATCCTTCTGGTCATCGCTCTGGCCCGGCCTCAAATCGTCGAATACGACGAAACCGATGTGGACGGCATCGATATTTTTGTCGCCTTCGATATGTCGGGGTCGATGCAGGCTATCGATTACGACGAGGGCCAGGTCCAGGCGATGGACCGCCGCGGAGAGTCACCACCGACGCGCTTTGACGAGGCCAAAGACACCTTGCTCGAATTCGTCGACAGTCGGCCCGATGACCGCATCGGGATCGTCCTCTTTGCCCAGGAGGCGGTGCTGCAATTTCCGCTGACACGGGATCACCGCATGATCAAGGAGCGCATTGAGCGCCTGGAGATGGGCGATATCGACGAAGACGGCACCGCCATCGGAAATGCCCTGGGCCGAAGCCTGGCGGGTCTGGAGGATAGTGACGCCGACACTCAGTTGGTGCTGTTGATCACCGACGGCGACCGCCGCGGCGGAGAGGTCTCGCCGATGCAGGCCGCCGAGATGGCCACCCAGATGGGGGTGACCGTCTATCCGATTTTGGTCGGACGCGAAGGCGAGGCGCTCGTGGAAGCCGGACGCCATCCGCTTACAGGCGACGCCTCCTATCGAAGTGTGGAGTTTCCCATCGACCCCGACCTATTACAGCGCATGGCCGATACCACCGGCGGCGAGTACTTTCGAGCCCACGACGCGCGACAGATGAGCGACGATCTCCACGATATCCTCAACGCCTACGACCGAAGCGAACTCGAGGACCGAGGCCGCACCATCCACCACGAGCATTTTGCCCCCTTCGCAATCGCGGCACTGTTATTATTTTCTCTTCAATTCGCGATGCGCCACACCTTATTGCGCCAATTTCCGTGATGTGATCGCCTGCAACCCCGGGCTACCCGCGGTTTAACGAGTGAATAAATGGCCCTGCTGTCGCGTCCAGTGATGGGAACTTTCAATCCGACTACGACGGATGCTGCCGAGGAATGGCGATGATGGCATACCACAAACGGCGCTATGGACTTGCATGGACGATGACCGCCGTATTCGCTCTGTTGGCTCTCACGGCGGGTACCGCCAGCGCCACTGAATCGGTCTCTTCCACATCGGAAATCACCGCCGATGAGTCGGGCTCATCGGCCGATGGCGAGTCAGAGCGCAATGAAGAAGCCCGTGAGGCACGCGACCGAGACCGATGCGGACATGAGCGCACTCGCTGTGGGCACGAAACCGACGCAGAGCCCATCTCCGTCCATCTCGAGGACAATCCGACGGTCACCGCCGGAGAATTTAACGAGACCGATCATCTTCTCAACAGACTTCGCCGCCAGCAACAAGCAGCTGAACGCTGCTACCGCATGGTGCTCGATGACGAGCCCGATACCGAGGGCTTGGCGAAATTCGAACTGACCATCGACGAACGAGATAATCTCGGAGAGATCGCAGCTTTCGAGGTCGTGGAATCGACGGTCTCCAGCGATGTCGCCGACTGTGTGGCGCGACAGATCGGAAACCGTGTCGGTCCCATCCCGGCCCCCGAGAACGATGAAGAGGGCGAACAGACGGCCACGATTGAGGTCACCTTCGGGTTCTCCCAAAACTCCGACTGAACCACCAACCGCCGTGCTTCGTTGTCGCAAACTACACCACCGGTCTCGGCTGCGTTAGACTGTCGTGGCAAACGCAACAGTGGGGAACAAAGCGGTCTTTTTTCACTGTTTGAAATGTGGTTCAAAGTCGGGTCGAAGCGCCGACGATACGACGGTTGTCATCGTTTCCCGTATGACGACGAAAGAAACACCCGGAAGGAATCTGAGCGGTCTATGGCGCTACATCGACGGACGAGACGATGCGGAGCCCAGGTGCAACAGGAGCCCAGACAAGGAAGTAACGGAACCGAAAACGCTTCCAGCTGCTGAGAGGCTATCAAAAAGTCTCACTCGGCGAGATGATTTGTTTGGCTTCAAAGCGATCAAACGTAGGCATATCCGGAGGATATGTCGAGGCTTGAGCGCAAAGAAGTCGGACAAATCAGCCGGCGAATGCCGATGGGAGACTTTTTTGACAGCTTCTGAGATCACCGATTGTACAGGAGACGCCGAACTTGACGTTCGCCAACCCCGAAAACCTCTATTTCTTCGCTCTCCTCGCCCTTTTGATCCTCACCTGGATCGGCCATGGGATATGGTACCGCAGGGTTCGCACGCGAAGCGGTGACCGACCACTTATCGACGCCATGACCGCATCGGTATCACCACGCAAGGCGACCGTCCGGCGTCTGATGCAACTGGTCGGTATCGCCCTCCTCATTCTGGCGATTGCTCGCCCCCAGTGGGGAATAAGCGACGAGTACGTCGAAGAGGAGGCCCTGGATGTCGTGTTCACGCTTGACCTTTCGAATAGCATGCTCGCCGAAGATGTGACGCCCAACCGGCTACAGGCCGCCCAGCAAGCCATGGGTGAGACGATGCAGCACCTGGCCTCGGATCGGGTGGGGTTGGTGATCTTTACGTCGATAAGTTTCGTGCAGTCGCCGCTGACGACGGATTACTCAACCATCGATTTTTTCCTCGATCGGCTCCACCCCGACCAGATCCCGGTGGGCGGAACCAATATCGGCGCCGCCATCCAGGACTCCACTGAAGTCCTCGGTCAGCGACAACACGGCGACGACAGCGATATCAATGCGGCCAACGAACAGGTCATTGTGTTGCTGACCGACGGTGAAGACCACGAATCATCTCCCGCTCGCGCCGCCGACGAGGCCCGGGAGGCCGGCATTCGCATCGTGACCGTCGGCATCGGAAGCCCCGACGGCGCCCGTGTTCCCCGCTTCGACGACCAGGGACACCGGATCGGCTGGGTCGAGGAGGACGGCGAGCCGGTGTACACATACGTCGACGACGAGACCCTGCGCGATGTGGCCGACCTCACCGACGGCAGCTACATCCACTTTGAGACTCCGCGCCAGACCGCCGGCGAGTTGATCGAAGTCCTCGACAGACTGGAACGCTCCGCCATCGACCAGCGAATTACCGAGCAGTACATCGACCGATTTATGTGGTTTTTGATCCCCGGCTTCGCTCTGTTGTTGGCGAGTCTTCTCATCGGTCGCCGTCGACGCCAACTTCAGCGTTGGCGCCGACTGTTACCCGGTGCATTCCTGGTCTGCCTCGTGGTGACCACCGGATGCGATACCGGATTCGAGCGCAGCATCCCGGAATCGGAACAACTCAACGAGTCGATCAGTGACGGCGAGTACGACGACGCCTTGGAAATTCTCGATGATCTGGCCGCCGATTCCGGCCATCACCCGGAGTTTCACTTCAATCGCGGCCGCGCCTACCTGGGCCTGGAACGCCGCGATGAGGCCCGGGCATCCTTTGCCGACGCGCTGGCCACCGACGACCCGAATCTGCGCGCCGACATCCACTACCATCAGGGGCTGATCGATGCCGAATTCGAGGACTGGTCGGCGGCTCGAGAACACTTCCAGAGAGGCCTCCAGGAATTCGTCGGCGACCATCGAGCCACCGACGACGATCTTCATCGACGACTGAAGCGCAATCTCGAGATCGCGCTGCGAGAGCTTTTTCCACCGTGCTCGGAATTCGAAGACGACTTCGAACCCAACTCCAGTCCCGACGAAGCAGCCGAACTCGAGGAATTCGCCCTCGACGCAATGACGCTTTGCGCCGAACGCGACGACTACTTCGCCCTGCCCGCCATCGACGGCTCCACCATTTCCGTCGAGGCCACCGCTGGTCAACTGCGCGACGAGCCCGACCCCGAACACGTATTTCTCCCCGATGCCAGTGGCCTCGTACTGGAGCTGATTGGCCCCGACGGCACCACCGTGCTGGCCGCCGACGATGGAGATGATACCGACGCCGACGCCCTCCAGCGCCAAAATGAAGAACAGCGCACAGCGCGCCACATCACGGATTTCGAGTTGGACGATACCGACGGTGATCACCTGTTTGTCGCGCTGCGCGCCGCCGATGGCCTGGAGTATTCCTACGACCTCGACCTCGACTACGACGCTCCCTGCGAGGCGCTCGACGATGATTTTGAGCCCAATTCGGCGGCCGACGAAGCAGCTCCACTGGGGGGCGACTCCAACGAGGCGCGCATCTGTCCGGGCGACGACGACTGGTTTCGGCTCCAGCCCGATTACAACGACAGTATCTTCGTCGATATCCAGCCCCGAACTGACCGCTTCGACGACGAACCCCCGGAATTGGAGTTGGAATTGATGCGCGCTGACACCGGCGAGACGGTGGGCACCGGGCAGCCCGATGGCCAGGGGTCGACCGGCGGTATCGACGGTGTCGATTTCGGTGCCGAACTTCTGGTCAGAATCCGCGGCGCCGACGAACAGCAACAGGGGCCGTACACCATCGACGTCCATCATTTCGAGCCCTGCCCCGACGGCAACGACCACCTGTCGCCCAACGACTCGCCGTCGGAAGCCAGCCGCCTCGACCCCGAACAACAGCAACACCGATATCTGCGCCTGTGCGACGGTGAATCCGATTATCACGCGGCGGCCGTCGGCGACGACGGACATGTCGAATGGTCGCTTCGCGTCCTTCCCGACGACGCCTGGCGCCACGACGACGAGCGCACCGACTCCGACCAGCCCTTTGGCGCATTTCCCGTGATGCAACTGGATCTACTCGACGATCGCCAGCAGGTCCACGCATCGGCACAGGAAGCCGATGTCGACGACGCCGAAACCCGCGACAGCGAGACGGAGTCGCCGCCACCATTGACCGACGACCAGTATCTCAGCGTCGATGCCCCGCCAGACGATGAAATGGCGATGTTGCGCGTCGACGGTGAAGCCGGCTTTTATCACCTCAGTCACCTCGATGATGGTTCCGGTGAAGACGGCGATGACAATGAACAGCAAGATGGCGATGACGATGAACAGCAAGATGGCGATGACGATGAACAGCAAGATGGCGATGACGATGAACAGCAAGATGGCGATGACGATGACCAACAAGATAGCGATGACGATGAACAGCAAGATGGCGATGACGATGAACAGCAAGATGGCGATGACGATGACCAACAAGATAGCGATGATGATCAACAACAAAACGGCGATACGGAAGACCATCAACAGCGAGACGATGACGGAACCGACGAAGACCCCCGAGAAATGACGGAGGACGAAATCAACGATGTGCTGCGCTCGCTAGAGGGCATGGATCAAAATTTCCAGCTTCAACGAGCTATCGAAGAGGCCCCGACCCGACAGCCGCAAAAGGAGTGGTAGCGGATGGCGACGGCGACACAGAAGACATCGAGCCATCATCGATCGCTGGCGGCGGCGATCATCGGCTGCGCCCTGCTGGCGGCGCCGGCCGCCGTCGCCGAACCCGATATCGACTTCGACACCGATCTGAGCCGCGATTCCGTCGGCCCCGGCGAGGATGTTCGCTACGAGGCTGTGGTGCGCGTCGAAGGCAACTTTCCGATCGAAATGTCGGAGCGACCCGAGCTCGACGATATGACCATCCGCGGTCGCTCTTCATCGCCGTCATTCTCGGTCCACGACGGCACTCCCTCCCGGTCGGTGACGATCCAATATCAACTCCAGGCCCCCGAAACGCCGGGCACCTACCGACTCGGCGCCCCGACGTTTGCCGTCGGCGATGAGACCGTCTCCGGTCAATCGGTCACACTGGAGGTCGTCGAAGACCCCGGCCGTCCGGTCCAGACCGACGCCGAACGCGACCGCTCCGACGAGCCGGCCTTTGTCGGCGTCTCCATAGCCCCGGACCGCCCCCCCTATGTCGGCGAACAGATCGGCGTCGAATTTGATCTCTATATCCGCGAGGACCAGCGTCAACTGCGAGCACGGCCGCCGGGCGAACCGGCCCTCGATGATTTCTGGGTCGTCGACACCCGCGACGATATGTCCCGGCGCCGCAGCCGCACTCGCCGCGACGGCCACTTCTGGTACGTGACCCCCCTCGACGCCTCGGCTCTATTCCCATTTCGCGCCGGTCCGACGACGATTGATGGCATCGAAGTCCCGCTGGCGCGAGCATCGCTATTCGGTCGCGGCGATGGCACCGTCGTTACCTCCGATCCAGTGGACCTGGAGATTCAACCGCTTCCCGACGGCGCTCCGGAGGGCTTTTCGGCGGGCAATGTCGGTGATTTCGACTTTTCCGTCGACGTCGACTCCAAGACGGCGCGCGCCGGCGGCGATCTGACCGTTCGCGCCACTGTCGAGGGCCCGGTGCGCTCTTCTCGAATCGGAGAACCGAACGCCGAGTTTTCCGACGGCTTTCGCCACATCGCGTCGTCCGACGAAACCTCGCAATCCGTCGTCGACGGCCGACTGAAGGCGACGCGTACCTTTGAGTATCGATTGATGCCCGTCGACGACGGGACCCTACAACTTCCATCCCTGGTGTTCAGCTACTTCGATCCCGATCTGGGAGAATACATCACCCGCCGCTCCGATCCGATCGACATCGAAGTCGAGCCCGGTGATGTGCCGGGTTCGATCGACGATGGTGCCCCGGTCAGTCAGCGCGGAGACTCGCAGACCAGCCGCGAATTCAGGCCGCTCCAACACCCCGGCGACATTGAGGGCGGCGAACGACCATCATTTCCCGTGCCCCCCTGGCTGGTACTGCTGCCCCTTCTGGGGATGATTGTCCTATTTCTGGAGCGACCGGTTATCCAACCGATCGTGCGGCGACTGTCACCGAAATTGCGACGCCGCCATCTGCGCAAACAATTCGAGAGGTTGCTCGGCGACACCGATCAGCCACCGGCCTCGCGGTGCCTGCACGGCCTGCAATTGATACTCAGTGAGGGCCTGGAGCTGCAGATCGGGGCCCTGACAAGTACTGATGTCGACGCTGCGCTGACGGAACTGGACAATATGGATCCCGGACTGGCCAACGACGCCGCACAGCTGGTCGACGAACTCACCAACCGGCGCTACCGGCCCGATTCTGATGCCGATTGCGAGCCCCTGATTTCGCAGACCCGGGATCTCGTCGGCCGACTGCTGGACTGGCACTTTGATACGGCCGTCCACGAGGTTTCATCGACGACCACGACGACGGCGATGTTACTGGCTATCGGCATCGGCACCGCTGGGGTTGCCGCCGCGACACCGGTGGCCGAAGTCCAGGCCACAGAGTTCGACGAAGCACCGATGGCCGCCGGCGAAGACCGCGACTGGGCGACTGTCGCCGACTACTGGCGACAACGAGCCGACCAGGCCCAGGATCCGATCTTCGACTACAACGCCGGTACCGCCTTTGCGTACGCCGGCGACACCGGCTACGCCAGACTTCACCTCGAGCGCGCCACTGCCGCCGGTGGTGATCACGATGCACTTCACCACAATCTGGCGGAATTGACGTCGACGATTGCCGCCGACCACGGGTCTGTCGCCGCCTTCGGACCACAACAACGCTGGGCGCAATACATCCACACCACAGCTCCCTGGGTTGCAACCGCTATCCTCTGGGCCCTGTTGGTGCTGGCCATTGTGCAACGCAGCACCGGCCGTCCCCGGTCTCGAACGGGACTTGTCACCGCGGTCGGCATCGGTGCCATCACTGCCGCGGTGGCAGTCGGTGCCTGGTATGAAATCGACGGTTTTTACGACGATCCGAATCTGGGGGTGGTCATCGACGGCGACCAGTTGTTGCGCGAAGCTCCCTCGGCATCCGCCTCCACAGCCTGGGACTCCAGCTTACCCCCCGGTGCCATGGTCCGCGTTCAGCGAGACCGCAGTGACTGGGTTCGCGTCGAACTCCCCTGTTCGATCACCGGTTGGATCGAAGACGACGCCGTCGCCGCCATCACCCCGTAGTACCCCGGCCGCCGCATACCTTACCACTGCATCTCATCGAGCATATCTTCGAATGTCTGCAGGTATCCGCTGCGGCGTTCTTCCAGGAAAAACGCCGAAAATACCCAGGCCCGATCGGACTCGTGGGTATGCCAGACGACAAGTCGGTACGTGTCATCTCCGCGCAGCACTTCGTATTCGAAACGAAAACCGCGCTGGCCGGCATGGACGGTCCGTCTCCGGGCATCCACAATGGCGAAGCCCGACTCCTGAAGATCGGTATCGAAGGCCCGCCAGTAGCGCTCCCAACGGCGCTCGGCGACCCCATCGCTGATCCGAACCTCGATTTCGGCCTGTTCGTCACTGGCGGAGCGAAAGGCTGCCTCAGCCCCCTGGCCAGCACGGGCAATATTCCAGCCGGTGGGTCGCATAATTTCAAATGTTCCATCCACCACCGATACCGACTCCGCCCGCGGTTCATCGGCCAGCTCTGTCGGCCCCCCGGCGTGGAGTGCCGATGGAATGACGGTTATCGTTGCCAGCAACGCCGCAAGCGCCGGGACTGCCATCGACCACCGTGCTGTACCCCGTCCTCGCATAATAGACCTCCCGACTCGGTCGTCGAAATACGACAGCCCGCGCACCGTCGCGGTACGCGGGCCGTGATTGCTAACGATGTCGACGCGTCGCAGACCTAATCAGTCACTCTCGAAGCTGAGATTTTCGATGACCGACTCGTAGTCGCCCTGGTGTTCGTCGCGCTCCTCGTCATGCATATAACCGATGGCCAGCCAGGCGGTGTCATCGCGGAGAAATTCGAATACCGTCACATCCAGGGTGACATCGGAGTGGGTGTATTCATAGGTCGTGAACAGCCCCTCGAATTCGCCGATCGATCGTTCTTCTTCCTCGGCGACCTCGAAATTCTGCTCCGACAACGTGGTGTGAAAGGTATCGAAAAACACATCGGAGACTTCAGCGTTCATCAGTTGGGTTCCGATGACCTGAATATGGCTCTTGGAACCGGAATGCTTGAAACTGGCGACTGATTTGTCGTCGTCAGTATCGACTTCCCAGCCATCGGGCGCTGTGACCGCGACCCCGAATTCATCGTCTTCGACCACATCGGCGACGGCCGTCGAGGACAACAGACAGGCCACAACCAAGATGAATACGAAACGAGCGATTTTCATAAGATGTCTCCTCACCGGAATGGACGCGTCGAACGCAACTCTGACTCCTCTAGCATCATGGTTATATCAACCTCAATGCCTGGTGGCAACAAATCGAAGCGAACAATATTATCGAGCCCCGTCGCTGCCGGACATCGACTGTCGATCGCACCGGCCGCCAGCCCCTGGGGATGACTTGCGGCGACACAGACCGTACAGTGGCACCATAGAATTGTCGCACCCCATTTTTGCTCTGTTGTTGCGGTGCCATGGCTCGAAATTTCGGACAACTCTGGCTATCTCTCGCCGTCGCGATCCTGGCGGCAATGATGCTCGTGCCGGCCTCCTCCGTCGCCGAGACCGACGACGACTCCGAGTCGTCGGCCGGTGACATGCCGGGCGATCAGTTGCTCCCCGAGCAGCAATCGCCAGATGACATGCCAACGGTGAGCACCGGCGATTTCCGATCGGGCCTCGACGAAGCCGGCGAGTTGCTCGAGGACAACTTCAGTCACTTCCTGGAGCGCCAGCCACTGGGCTTTAGCACCGAGTTACTGGACGACATCGCCGACGACATCGACAGTGTCTATCAGACTGCGCGTCAATTCGCGGAGGCTCCGACCACCGTCGACCCCGCACCATTGCTGTCGGCGACGGTGATCCTGATCGTCCTGGCCTCATTTCTGGTGCTTTTTCTATTCATCGACCGCTATGCCACCGGCATGGCCCACCGGATCCAGGCCCGCACTCATTTTGATATATCGCCCTGGATCACCACCACACTTCGCAAGCTGGTGCTTGTGATGGGCCGATCGGTGGCATGGATCGTGCTCATCGGATTGAGCTACTTTCCAACCCGCGCCGTCTTTGGCGCCGCGAGTTGGCCGCTGTTACTGACCGACGCCCTGTTTTTTCTGTTGGTTTATCGGGTGCTCAAGACCCTGTTGCTGGCAGTGCTGCGGCTCCACCCCAGGAGTCCGGAGGCAGCGGCCCATTTTCAGCGCCTGGAGCGCTTTGGCGTCCTGTTGCTGCGGATCACGCTCGTCTTCTTTTTGGTCATAGCCACCGTGGAACGCCTGGAGTATCACGCCCAATTGGCGGCCTTTGTATCGTTCGGTTTTCGAGCCACGCTGGCGTTGATCCCGCTGTATTTGGTGGTGCGCCGAGATACCGTGCTTTCGCTATTTCCGCCTCAGCCGCAATCCCGTCTGCATCGGTCGTTTCAGTCCGCGCTGTCGAGAAACTACTACGCGCTGTCGACGCTGACCTTCATCCTGCTGCTCTTCAATGCCGCCGGCTACATCCATGCCGCCACCTACCTCCTGACGCGGGGCTACGCGCTGATCATTATCGGTGCGGTGTGGTTTGCCATTCTGGAGCGATTGCATCACCACGTCGTCGAGCGAGCCCGAAAAGCCGAGGAGAACGACGAGACGGCCTCTCCACTTCTGGAGGCGCTCGAGCAATGGATTGTGGTCATCGGTTCGCTGGTCATCGTCATCACCACACTGCAGCTTCTGGGACTATTCGGCCCCCTGGTCGCAGTATTACAGGCCCCTCTGGTCTCCATCGGTCATCTGCAGGTCTCGCTGCTCAACCTGTTCAATGTGGTCCTCATTATCGGCGGGGCCTACCTGACGGTGCGGCTTTTTAAGGCCATACTCAATGCCAAGATCTATCCGGCGATGGGCATCGATATCGGCGTCGCCTACGCCATCAATACCCTGATCAATTATGCGCTGGTCGTCGTCGCCTTCATCCTCTGTCTGGTCGCCCTGGGAGTTCAGCTTTCGGCGGTCATGGTGGTCATCGCCAGCCTGGGCGTCGGCATTGGTTTCGGGCTTCAAAATATTGCCGAAAACCTCATTTCAGGCTTTATTTTACTCTTTGGCCGAGCCGTCCAGAAGGGCGATTTCATCACGGTCAACGACCTCTACGGTCGTGTCGAGGCCGTCGGCGCCCGCAGCGTCGTAATGCGCACCCCCGACAATTTCTCGATGCTCGTTCCCAGCAAGGAGATCGTCAGTGGCCGGATCGTCAACTGGACCTTCCAGGACAGCATCGTGCGCATCCACATCCCCGTCGGTGTCAGCTACGACTCCGATGCCGAAGAAGTCCGCCAGGTCTTATTGGAGACCGCCGACGATCATCCCGACATCCTCGATGAACCAGAGCCCGATGTCTGGATTACGGAGTTCGCAGACAGCAGCATCCAGTTTGAGTTGCTGGTCTATTTTGATTGTCGTCAGACCAACGAAAATGCACTCAAAGGGAAGTTCAATTTCCTGATCTGGGAGGCACTGACGGCCTCCGATATCGAGATCCCCTACCCACAGCGCGACCTTCACCTGCGGTCGCGCGCCGATGTCGACAGCGACGGCGGCGATGAGCGCTAACCCCTTCTGGGACCGCTGCGGCATCTGACCGCCGTTGGGCTGCGTGGTCCACGGCTCTCGGAGCGGAGCGCTGAGCTGACTGCGCAGCCCGTTCAGACTTCGACGGTATCGATGTTATCGCGAAGTTCGGCGACAAAGTCCCGCAAGCGCTCGGCGACATCCGGTCCCCGTCCCTCGATCAGCCAGGCCAGCGACGAACCGACCACCACTCCGTGGGCGCTGCCGACGACATCGATGGCCTCGTCCCCGCTCTCCACATTCATCGACGCCACAACCGGCAGCGATGTGAGTCGGCGAAAAGTGGCGACGCGCTGCTGAAACACATCGAAATCCACGTCTTCCTGCGCTCCGCTATGACCGGTCCACAACAGCAGCCCTCGGGCCGACTTGGCGAGCCGGCGAAACCGCCGGGGTTGGGTCGTCGGCGCCACCGTCTGAATCAACGCCAGATTGCCTCCGTTGAGCACCTCTCGGAACTCGCCGGCTTCCTCCGTCGGCAAGTCCACGATATTGAGCGCATCGACCCCCGCGGAGGCCAAGGCGTCGACACAATGCTGCTGGCCGCAGGCGATCACCCGGTTGAAATACGAGGAGACAATGACCGGAGTCCGGGCGTCATCTTCGCGAAACTCCTCGACCAGCCTCGCCACATCCTGCCAGCCGACATGTTCGGACATCGCCCGCTGATTGGCCCGGCGCATCACCGAACCGTGGTAGATCGGGTCCGAGAACGGGACCAGCAATTCGATGGCATCCGTTCCGCCGTCGACGACGGCGTGCATATAGTCGCCGGTGGCCTCCACAAACGGATCTCCGGCGACGAGCCCCGTCACCAGCAGAGGTCGCGTCCGCTGTGGAAAGGCATCTTCGATAGCGTCCAGGCGGTCGGTCACGATCGGCCCTCGTCGTTGGATTCGAACTCTTCGGCTTCCAGACCGCGGATTCCGGAACCGGTGATGCCGAGGACGATATGCTCATCCTGGCGGAGTGTCGGAGCCAGTTTGAGCGCATAGGCCAGCGCGTAGCCCGTCTCTCGACAGGCCAGAATCCCCTCGTCACTCAACAACCTCTGCTGGGCCCGGCGGGCCTCATTGTCGTCGATCGTCACGTAGTGGATGCGCCCTTCTTGCAGCCAGCGCGCGTGCTGCGGTCCGGCAATCGGCATCGCCATACCCGCCGCAGCGGCATGTGGCGCTTCGATCTGGCCGCTCTGATTGTGCAACAGCAGCGAGTGGGTGCCCAGATATACCCCGGGTCGACCTCGAACCAGACTTGCCGCATCGCGGCTGCTGTCGGAATCACCACCGGATTGAACCCCCACAATTTGAGCTCCCGTGGCATCGACAAACCCCGAGAATAACCCGGCGGCAAACGATCCACTTCCGACGGGGGCGATGGCGTATTCCGCCTGAATAGTGAACTCCTGGAGTTGGTTGCGACACTCCCTTCCGATCACCGACAAAGCCCGGCCGACAAGCTGGGGATAAGGAGCGGGGCTGGCCAGTGAGCTCGTCGCGTAGAACGCCTCTCCGGACTGCCCGGAAAAATTACGAAGTGCCTCGGCCATCGAGTGACTGCGCCCCGGCGCTCCGCCGTCGACGGCCCTCAGATCGACGCCGAGCCGGCGCATCCACGCCGCATTGAGCGGCTCGTCGTCAATGGATCCACGGCTCATGTAGACGACGACATCCATATCGAGCGCCGCTCCCACCGAGCCCAGGGCGATTCCGAAGTCCCCATTGGCCGTTTCACCGATGAGCCGTGTCTTATCCATTCGCCGGGCCAAAAGGGCCTGGGTGATGGCCGACGTAATGCAAAAATTGCCGCCCTGGGCGAGGTCCTCGCGCTTCGCCCAGATCTGAGCACCACCGACGCGCCGCGACAATCGCTCCAGATGAGATAGCGGTGTCGGCCGTCCCACCCGGGTATCCCACCACCGGCGCTGACGTTCGACAAAGCCTTCGTCATCGAGCGCCTCCCGTTGAGCTTGTGCCACCTCCTCCAGCGGCGTCCAGAGCACTTCCGGAACGAAGCGCCCACCGAACATCCCAAACCGGTCGGTGCTGGACTGATTGTGGTCGTCGTCACTCATTGCGCGTCATCCGCGCGGTGCTGTCCCGCTTCCAGGTACTCAATGACGGAATCCAAAAATTCGTCGACCCCCTTGCTGACCTCTCGGTCGACAATCCCACTAAACACCTTCTTGGCCAGTCTCGGGATCGGCAAATCACTGGAGAGCGACTCCCGGTAGTCGACGCGGCTTCGCTGGTCATCGAGTTGTTCAACCGTCGCCTCTCCCTCGGTGCGCATTGTACCATCGCCGGTACTCTCCCAGGTGACGCGTGTGCCATCCCGGCTATACCGGACCGAGTAGTCGCCCTGAAACGTGATATTTTTGGCCCCGACTTCCTCCAACACCCAACGAAAGGTCTGTTCATCGATCTCCTCGGCGCGCTCCAGATCTCCCATGCAGTGACGCAGTCCGGAGGGATTACTGAGAAACTCAGCGACTTCCCCAGCGGGGGCCTCGACAGTGAATGTGCGCTCATAATCGGTATCGATCCAGGTCATAACTTCTCCTCAACTACCATCGATGAAAGCGTTCCGGGGCCACAAACGAGTATTGGTCAGCCGGTAATCAAACTTCAATGGGGCGATAGTACCGAATCGAGTCCATGATGAACACAGGTCGCCGTCGGCTCACAGCGCCACCGACATCGGTGGCATCCCCATCCGCCAGCTTGGAGGCTGTCAATAAGTCTACCATCGACATTCACCGGCTGATTTGTCCCCCTTATCTTGCGCGCTGGGAGCACCGCGACCGAGTGCCCCTGGGGTGCTCAAGCCTCGACATATCCCGCGAATACGCCTACTTTTGATCGCTTTGAAGCCAAAAATGATCTCGGCGGCTCTCGGTCCGCCTTTGTTGACCGCTTCTTACCACTACTTGGTCATTGCTCGCACGAGTGGCTCGCACAGCGCAGATGCGGGAGCCCATTGACGCCGAGATCGCGCATCTGAGCCTGCGAGACGCCGGAGAGAAGTGACCAAGTCATATTTTCAGGTATTACCGGCAGTTTTGATCGGTGTCCGTGCAGCGAAACCGAATGTGAAAGTGGTTTTGGTGGCCACTGGAGTGGCGAATGATACCGATGGGAACGCCGCGGCCTCGAGGATACTGCAAGATTTCCTCGAGATCTTCATCCTCGTATCCAATCGAACGCGCGTAATCGTAGAGAACCTCTTGGAGGTCGTAATCGACAAAGATAAATTCCACTTCTCCGGTCTCGATCAACGTCTTGAAGAAATGCCAATTTTTGACGGCATCAAATATCTCCGGTGACATATCACGGAAGTCATCGAGTGCTACATTACCGCGGTGATAATACGATAGGTCCGCGTCTCGCCCGCTCTGGTGGCTTCGGTGAGGGCGCATTGGACCGCCGTTGCGCAGACTGATGCTTCCGACGACCAATTTCGGGGCATCGGGCCAGCGGGCGCGGACATCGGCGCCGGCGGCCTGCAACAGATCGACGGTCTGGTCCGTGCCGTAAGCGCGCGAGACGTTGCGGACGAAAAGCCCCGGGCTGCTGTGCATGGCGACTCCATTGTACAGACGGCCGTCGTTAGCGCGGCCCCACGAGACGGGGTCGCCATCGGAGCCCGGGACATGCAACTGAAGCTGTTCTCCAATCTGCATCTGATCGGGATTGACCCCGGGATTCCATTGCTGGAGTTGGGAGGCTCGAACGCCGTATTCCTCGGCGACGCCACCGAAGGTCTCGCCGCGGTCGACGACGTGGACCACCGGCTGAGGTCCGGAGGGCTCGTCGCGCTCCTCGTCGACCGGGACCTCAACGTCATCACCGGCGCTGACATCGCGCACGTCATCGACATCGTTCCACTCCATGAGGTCGACGACGTTGACCTCGTGGTCGATGGCCACTGTTCCCAGTGTTTCGCCCTCTCCCAGTTGATGGTCCACCACCTGCGGCTCTTCATCGCCAGAATCGCCGTTGGCCGAACTATTCTGCTCTTCGGCGACCACCGGTGTTCCCGCCAGTACTGTGATGACTGCCACGGCAACCACTGCCTCCACCAGACGAACACCACTACTCATAGCCATACCTCAATCGATACTGCTGCTCGACACCACGTCCGCATCTCAGCGCCGGGCTGTCACTACAACCCATCGATGCCCCGTTTGCGACGCGGCACCGTAACGGACCTCAGGGATTTCGACAATCCCGTCGGTCCCCGCCTCTGCATTGGCATGACGCTTCTGACTCGTCAAACGAAACCGGTCGTGGGTCTTCGGTCACCGGGCATTTCGATACAGCAGCAACGCCACCGAGTCGCCTTGAGCTGGTCGATTCTACGTTCTTTCCACCGCTTCTGAACACTCCCTGTGGACTGAACTGAGCCGCCACAGGTCGACGAGTAGCGCCGCTCCCCACGCATCGTAGATCCACCAATAGAGCCCCGACCCACTCCGATCGCGGCGCCATCGCAATCCACAAACCTGACGTTGTCGCGGCCTCCCACTTGTTAAACGCCGGAGGTCGTCGAAGTTTATCTGTAGACTGATAATATCGAATCGCCGGCGACGCCCATGCCCGCCACTCGGTAAGTGGTCGTTCCGGTTCGGCGGGGGGCCATCGCCGCACACCGGTTCGCGACATCGCCACTCGGGGGAGACGAAGGTCATGAAGCATTTTATTCAAGGTGCATTCTGGCTGGGGTTGTACGTCTTTGTCTCCCTTCTGCCACTCTTTGTCATCTTTATCGGACCCCGGCCGGCGGGTCGCGACTTCCTGACCGAGTTCAGCGTCGCCCTCGGCTTTGTGGGACTGGCGATGCTGGGACTCCAATTCTTTTTGACCGCCCGCTTCAGCCCCATTGAAGCCCCCTACGGCCTGGACGTCATCTTTCGCTTCCACCGCGAAATATCGATCGCCGCCTTCGGCATCATCGTCGCCCACCCGGTCTTGATACTGTGGCGCGATCGGTCATTTGAAATTCTGTACCTCATCGACCAACCCCCGCGGGTCTGGTTTGCCACCATCAGTTTTTTGGCACTGGTGGCATTGATCGCCACATCGATCTGGAGGAAGGCCCTGGGCCTAAAATACGAACTCTGGCGCCTGCTTCACGGCACACTGGCCATTGTGACCCTCGGCTTTGCCCTGGGCCATGTCATCGGCGTCGGCCACTACATCGCCTTTTTGTGGCAACAAATTTTGTGGACCCTGATGGTCGCCGCCTCCATCGCAGTGCTGCTGCATATCCGGATCTTCAAGCCGCTTCAGATGCACAACAACCCCTGGGAGGTCACCGACGTTCGCGACGAGGGAGGCGATGTGTGGACGGTCCGCTGCGAACCGGAGGACCACGACGGATTTGACTTTATGGCCGGTCAATTTGCCTGGGTCCGACTGTGGGGAGCGCCGTTCGCCATCGAGGAACATCCCTTTTCGATGTCGTCGAGCGCCCTCGAAGACGACGGCATTGAGTTCTCCATCAAAGAACTCGGCGACTACACCGAGCATGTCGGCGATGTGGAGATCGGCTCCACGGCCTATATCGACGGTCCCTACGGAGCCTTCAGTTTCGAGCGCTATCCTGCGGCGGGCTACGTCTTTATCGCCGGGGGAATCGGCATTACGCCGTTGATCAGCATGCTCCGAACGCTTGACGACTACGGCGACCCCCGGCCGGTACGCCTGATCTTTGCGGCCAACAGACTCGAAAACCTGACCTTTCGGCGCGAAATCGAAACCATGAAAGCCAGCCATCCGTTTTTGGAGACCACCTACGTTTTGACCAATCCGCCCGACGACTGGGATGGGCCGACGGGATTTGTGGATGCCGACTTGATTGAACAGCACCTGCCGTCATTTCCGGAGCGCCATCACTACCTGCTTTGCGGGCCAATGCCGATGCTCGTCAACGTCGAACAGGCACTGCTGGAGGTCGGAATCTCCCACCATCAAATCCACGCCGAATTATTCGACCTGGTCTAGGAGCCCTCATTGTTTTTGGGCTAATTATCTCGGGCCTCCGACAAGGAATTTTTCATGGAACGCTACCGCTATTTGACCGTTGCCGTCTACGTCATTGTCACCATCTTAATTTTTGCGGCCCTCGCTTTTGCGGCGATGAAGTCGCTGTTATAGCAGCGGGGACGGCGTTGAACTTCGGCTGCCTCTTCGGGCTCCAGGTTACGACCGATTCCCACGGCTCCGGCGGCCCCGCTCCCGGACGCTGTCCTGGTCCTCCAGTCGCTCGTAAATAATGCGAAAACCATCGTCGATGAAGCTCCGGAGTTGCTCTTCGGCAGCCCGCTCCAATTCGGTCTCCGACGCGAAGTATCGGTCGCGAGCCCGGGCGCTCGATTCGTCGACAAAGACCTGGTGGCGCTTCCGAACCACCGTCGACCGCGGCTGCTCCACGATTCGTAGTCGGCGCAGCGGCCTTCGCATCTCGATGCGCAATCGCGCCCCACCCTGTTCTCGCATCACGCGGACCTCCGTCGGTGCACGCTGACGCCGGACCATCCATCGAGTCCAATGGGCCCCGGGGTCGGTCTGATCAAAATCCTTGAGCCGCCGAAACAAGTCGCCGCGCCCCCGAAAACCGAAGTCCGTGGCCGGCGGAACGTACTCTAAAAACGACTCCATCCCCGCCTGGAGCACCGACGTCGTCGATGCCCGCTCAATAATAACGGAGTCCGCCCAGCCCGACTCATCGAACTTCGAAGCCACTGCTCCCACCAGAAGCGCCCAGCCGATGCTTTGCGCCACGGACTCATGGGTATTCTCGATCTCGTGGGTAAAAATAATGGGGTACGTCACCCCTTCGCCGTGTTCTCCCGTAGTCTCCGAAACCTCGACGATCGCTTCCACACCAGACATGGCATCCACGCAGGCTCCGTCGTCGCGAACTCGCCACAGTGGACCGTCGACGTCGATGCAAAACACACCGTATTCACGGTCCCAGCGAAGCGACATCGCAGAATCGTCTCCCCGCGCTGAATATTGTCGTTCCAGTTGCTTTGCGACGCCTCGAAGCTCAAGGTCCCAGTCCGTTTCGAGCAATGCACGGGCCGCACGGCGATGGGCTCGAACGACAATCTCCACGTCGGAGACCAGCGACTGTGCAGTTGGATAGCGCCCAAGCGTTTCGTCGAGCAAACCCAGCAGCCGCCGCCCTCGCGTGCGAAGACGCCCCACCTCGCGCCGGACAACGCGCTCCACAATATCCCCCCCCGGAGTCGAGTGTTCCCTTCGCCCGGATTGAGCGCCTTCGCGTACTGCATTCTCGTCGACGTTACTCACGACCAAGATACCGCTCTCGAAGATGATTCTTAAAATGAGTGGCGTCGAGTTGGTGGCCCGTCGCCTCTTCCAAGAGATCGTCGGTCTCCAGTCGACAACCGACGGAGTGAATATGTTCCTCGAGCCAGTGGAGCAACGGCGCAAACTCGCCGTTCGCAATCGCGTCGTCGACGTCGCCGACGGCCTCGGTGGCCGAATCATAGAGCTGGGCCGCAATTAGCGCTCCCAGCGTGTACGTCGGGAAGTAACCAAAGGTACCGTCCATCCAGTGAATATCCTGCATGCAGCCATCTCGGTGACTGTCGGGAACGACGCCTACCAATTCCTCCATCCCTTCATTCCAGGCCTGCGGCAGATCTTGCACCACCAATTCACCGCCGATCATCGCCTTTTCGAGGCGATAGCGCAAAATGACATGAGCCGGGTAGGTGACTTCATCGGCGTCGACGCGAATCAGGCTGCGTTCCACCGTCGTATTGAGCCGGTAGAGATTATCCGCTGACCAGGCATCTCCCTGGCCGTCGAAGGCGTTTCGGTACAGCGGCGCCGCCCATTGCGAAAACGCTTTGCTCCGTCCGATCTGCATCTCCACAAAAAGCGATTGACTCTCGTGGACCGCCATCCCCCGGGCCTTGCCGACCGGCTGTCGGCGCCAGTCCACCGGCAGCCCCCGACTGTACAGCGCGTGTCCCGTCTCGTGGAGGACGGCCATCGTGGCCCGCAAAAAATTGTCCTCGTTGTAAAATGTGGTCAGCCGTACATCCTCCGGATAGCCCCCGCAAAAGGGGTGATGGCTCGAATCGAGTCGGCCGTGGTCGAAATCAAAACCGAAGGCCGCCATCATCTCTTCGGCGAGCTGCTTTTGCCGAGGTTGCTCAAAGGGGCCTTCGGGCCGAATGGTCTCCGGTCGCCGGCGTTGATACTCCAACACCTCTTCCAGAAAACCGGGTATAAAGCCCGCCAAGCCTCCGAAAATCGCATCAATTTGCTCCGATGAGATCCCCGGTTCATAGCGGTCGAGAAGCGCGTCGTACGGCGTCGTATCGAAAGCATCGCCCTTGATGGTCGCCACTTCCCGGACCAGATCGAGGACCTCCTGAAGATGGGGTTCGAGTCGCTCAAAGTCATCGTCAGCGCGAGCGCTTCGCCAGACCGTTTCACATTTCGAGCCCTTGCGGCTGAGCTGGCGAACGAGTCCAGCGGGCACGCAGTTGGCGTGCAACCAGTTGCGCCGCATCTCCCGCAAATTGGCCCGCTGCCAGTCGCCGAGCTCATCGGCCTCTTCTTCGGCACTGTCGAGCAGATCCGATACAGCGGGCTCGGTCAGCAATTCATGGCGCATCCCCTGAAGCATTGCCACCTGTTCGGAGCGCGCCTCAGCGCCCCCGGTGGGCATCATCGCCGCATTATCCCAGCGCAACACGGCCAACACTTCGCCGAGTCGACTGACCTGTTCGAAGTGTTCTTCCAGTTGTTGGTAGGCGCTCATTGGGGTTCTCCGGTCGGCCTGGGAAGTTGTCGCGGCGTTTCGCGACGGCGACTTTCCCACTTCCGGGCCACCGTTTCAAGCACACCACAACCGGGGGCCTACGGGCGACGTGGGCGGTCTGTTCGTCTCTGCTGACGACGCTCATCAAATCGACGGCGCCAGTCCGGCTCTTCCTCGGCGCGAAGCGCACGTTGGACGGCCTGGTCGTACCCGATGCGCTGTCGGTGTCCGATCAAGTCCCAGTATTCGTCGCTGTCGGCGAGCAGGTCGTCCTTGAGTCCTTCGGCGAGCGCCCGGGCGACGTGATAGTTGGCGCCCGTGACCACCCGCAGCCAGTAACTCGAAACCCGCGGCGACAACACGGGAATATCGATCATCACCGGATTGCGACCCATCGCCCGGGCCGCTCGTTCGATGCACTCCTGAAATGTCAGTGCCTCCGGCCCCGGGATGGCAAACCACTGACTGCCCTGAACATCCAATTCCAGGGCCGCCATCAATGCCGCAACGGCATCATCGATGGCCACCGGTTCGGTTTCGTTTCGCAGCCATCGCGGACAGAGCATCAACGGCAATCGCCGGGCAATATCGCGAACAATCTTCCAACTCGTACTGCCGTGACCGATGACCATCGACGCTCGCAACTCGACGGTCGACACTTCGGCACTTCGCAAAATCGCTCCCGTCACCAGGCGGCTACGCAGGTGGCGCTTGGGCTCGCCGCTGGGCTTGAGTCCGCCGAGGTAGACGAGTCGCTCCACGCCAAGAGTGGTCGCCGAATCTACGAAAGTCATCGCCGCCTTCGCTTCATCTTCCTCATAGGTCGATGAATCGGCCATCCGATGAACCAGATAGTATGCTCCCCGACAGCCCTCGAGGGCCCGCCTGACGCTGGCCGGGTCGTCGACATCCATCTCCACCCAATTGCGGTCCGGCCACTTCTTGCGGGCCCGGTGCGGCGTCCTACTGGCACACCGGACGCGATACCCGGCTTCGACAAGTGAAGGATACAGCGAACTACCCACAAAGCCCGTCGCTCCAGTCAATAAAATTTCCCCATTCCCGTCGCCCATTCTCAGCCTCGCCGTTTCGGAATGCCTTGTAGCACCTTCTTTGCACCGCCAAAGTTGAGCACCCAGCACTGGCGACCAAATTCAGGGCGCGGATCGTCAACGACTGACTCCGGTGACCCCCTTCCATCATTCGATAGAGTCTACCTGCCAGTGTATCACGATGACCGTTTTTCGCGCCGGACACTGTTGACTCACTCTGTAATACCTTATCGTTAACGGAGTCGCTTCGGTATTCTCCCCTCCTGTCGAATTTGAGAATCTCGCGGCCTGCTACTTAGATTGAGCGGAATGTCACATTTGATCTGGAATGATGAATGGATCCAACTTCTGACACCCAGCGCGATGTGCGCCAGGCTATCGCCGATGCCCTCCGGAACAACCTCGATATCGCCGACGAATCCGTCGCCGAGTTGGCAGGCGATATTGCGAGCATTCTGGCCGACGAAGTGGAGCTACCCAATGCCGCCGACGACCTTCTGATCCGCAGCGGAGATGCTCCGGAAGCACTGGCCGACCTCCAATCCGGCCTCGCTGCAGCGGCCGGAGCTCTTCCGTCGTCGTACCGAGACCGCCTCCCGGGGCTAATGGCCGCTGTCAGCCGGGCCGCCGAACGCGCTTCACCCACCGCCGTCCCGCCGCCGACCGACGGCATCGACGCTCCATTGATGCAGCAACTCATCAACGCGATCCCCGACCCGATTTTTATCAAAGACGACGACCACCGCTGGGTTCTACTCAACGACGCCTACTGCGAATTTATGGGATACAACCGAGAGGCGTTGATCGGAAAATCGGATTTCGACTTTTTTCCGGAGACCGAAGCCCGTGAATTCTGGAAGCGAGATAACACAGTATTCTCCAGGGGAACCACGGACATCAACCGAGAGGACTTCACCGATTCTGAAGGCAATCGCTACGTCATTCGGACCTGCAAGACGGGTATCGTCGATTCCGATGGCAATCGATACATCCTGGGGCTGATTCGCGACATCACGCGTCAGCAACGTCTGGAAGAACGACTCGATGTCGCCCGTCAAATGGTGTCATTGGGAACATTGGCCGGGGGGATCGCCCACGAAATCAACAACCCTCTGACCTACGTATTGACCAACCTCGACTACCTTCTGGAGACACTCGGCTCGTCGGAAGAACCCGTCGAGGAACAGCGCGATGCGCTGGAGGCCGCCATCCGCGGCTCCGAGCGCGTCAAAAGTGTCATCGAGGGGTTGTCGAACTTTGCAGAGTTGTCCGACGACGATCTCCAGCCTCTCGATCTCAACTCCCGCCTGGAGTCGACGCTGTGTGTTGCCGCTCCGGAGATCAAACGCAACGCCCGGCTCGTCGAGGACTACAACGAGGTGCCGACCATCGACGGAAACCCACAGAGTCTCGACCAGATCTTGTTGAATCTACTGGCCAATGCGACGGATGCCATCGAGTCCTCTGAGCCCGACGATCACGAAATCCGCATCGCCAGTTGGACTGACGACAGTGGCTGGGCGGTCATCGAAGTATCGGATTCCGGTGCGGGAATACCGCCGAATATCCAGGACCAGATCTTCGACCCATTCTTCACAACCAAGTCCACAGACGACGGCACGGGTCTGGGTCTATCGATCTGCGAGAGTCTGGTGGACGGGATGAACGGAACAATTGAAGTGGAGTCTACTCCCGGGCAGGGCTCCACATTCGAACTGAAATTTCCGCCATCGTCGCATGCTATCGACCGTTGATCGGCAGTAGACCGCCGGTCGAATGATGCGCCAATCACACGCGCCTGATTTGCATCCGGGGCCGATAGGCTTGTCGGTCGGTGACGACGGCGGCGATGATTCCGGCGGCACCGGCAATGATATAGGGCACCCAAAAGGTGTAGGCGTAAAACCCGAAAAAGAGTGTCGACAAGAAAAGCGTAGCCCCGACCATGGCGTCGAGCCATAAGTGCGCCCGCATGTCGAGTCGTCGCACCACGCCCATCTCGTAGTCCGTCATCAGACTGTAGGCGATGACACAGACGCCGAGACCGGTGGGAACCCAGACTGCCGGACCGCCGAACTCGGTGTACCCGAATATCCAGGGCAGAGCCACCAAAAGCGCGCCGTAGAGATAGTCGAACAACCCGTGTAGCCGCGTCGAAAACGACTGCATACCAGACTCCACATCGCAGGAGGGATGTCACCTGAGTACTCGTGTTGTTATTCAAAGCTAGGCCCTGGCAGTACCTCGCCAAACTTTAGCGTATTCTGGGACAACTCCGATGGCTCAGGCCGCGGTCGGATGCGCGGCCTCGGCCACTGCGCTTCGTCATCTTCCACACCCCAGTCGTCGTGGACGTCGCCCGGCGACGGGCCGGCAAAAAACTGGACTGCCACCAACTCGTCGGGGCCATTATTCCAGGTCACCTCGGTCCCCCCGGGAAGATACACCCCCATTCGCGGTCCCACCAAAAACCGCCGATCGCCGACGGCGAGTACCGCACTTCCGCGAAGCACGTACAGATACTCCTCTTCGGTCCGTGTCTCCGGCGCGTACTCCGCTCCCGGCTGGAGACTGAACTCGCCGAGATGCGCCCACTTGCCCTCTTGGAGTGACGTCACCCGAACTTCTCCGCTATCGGCGACTTTGGCATCCATCCGATCGCCGTGGATCACATCGGCCACCGACGCCGACGTCTCGGCGACCACCACGGTCGCTGCCAGTGCCATCGCCGCTACTAAAATCGCGCCTATCCACCGGATCTTCCACCCCATCTTCCCCCCGTCGTCATCAGTAACCCGTCTTCTCTAGACGAAAATCGACACACCACCGACCATCTTCCAGCTCATTTCACCGCGACCTCGTCGGGACCTTGCAGCACAATCACCGATCTACCACCCAATCCTTCCGATCACGAAATTCTGGCAATGGGCGACTTCACCACTATTTGCGGAGCAACAGCCATGACACCTATTCGACGCCACTCATTCCTTGCGTTCATCATTCTGACTCTTGGACTCTTTATCGGCACCGGCTGCGGAGACGCAGATGACGCCGCCACTGCCGAACCCTGTACCATCTCCGACGATGGAGACACGACGACACTGGACTGTCCCGACGGGACCTCCACTGAAATTAGCGACGGCCAAGACGGCGACTCCTGTACGGCCACCGACAACGGCGACGGTTCCTACACCGTATCCTGCGACGATGGCACGGAATTTGTCGTCGAAGACGGTGAAGACGGAGAGGATGGCAGCAGTTGCACCGTCACCGACAACGATGACGGCTCCTACACCATGTCCTGCGACGATGGTGCGGAGATCACGTTCGACGACGGAGAAGACGGCCAGGATGGCGAAGATGGTCAGGACGGTCAGGACGGCGACGACGGCAGTAGCTGTTCTGTCACCGACAACGGCGATGGCTCCTACACCATATCCTGCGATGATGGATCTGAGGCCACCTTCACCGACGGCGAAGATGGTCAGGACGGTCAGGACGGCGACGACGGTCAAGACGGCGACGACGGCAGTAGTTGCACCGTCACCGACAACGGCGACGGTTCCTACACCATGTCCTGTGACGACGGCTCGGAAGTCACATTCTACGACGGAGAGGACGGCGAAGACGGTCAGGACGGTCAAGACGGCGACGACGGAAGTAGTTGTACGGTCACCGACAACGGCGACGGCTCCTACACCATGTCCTGTGACGACGGTTCGGAAGTCACATTCTACGACGGCGAAGACGGCCAGGATGGCGACGACGGCAGCAGTTGCTCTGTGACCGACAACGGCGCCGGCTCCTACACCATGTCCTGCGATGACGGCTCGGAAGTCACATTTTCCGACGGCGAAGACGGCGCCCAATGCACCCTGGAAGACAATGACGATGCCACCGTCACGATCACCTGCGACGACGGCTCGGAGACCACCGTTCCCACCGCCGGCTGGTGCTCCGAACTTCAAGGTGATTTGACGATTACCAACCACCTCGACCTGTTGAGCTTCGAGAGCGCCGGGTGCACTGAAATCACCGGGTCGCTGTATATCGAAGGCACCGATGTCGACGACCTCGAACCGCTGAGCAACCTCACCGCCATCGGCGACGACCTCGTGATAGAGAACAACTCGTCGCTGACCGATTTCACGGGACTCGACAATCTCGACTTCATCGGCCGTGATCTCGTCGTCACCAGCAATTCGTCGATCGTCGACTTCACGGGACTCGACAACCTGGATGTTGTCGGCTCCGATTTAACGGTGGAATCCAATTTCGATCTCACCGATTTTTCGGGACTCGAAAATCTGACATCCATCGGTTGGTCACTGACCATCGACGGCAATAGCAACCTGTGGTCATATGATGGACTCCACAACCTTGAGACCATCGGCAATGACCTCAGTCTCGTCGGCAATGGCGTATCGAATATCGAAGGCTTCGACGCCCTGCTTTCCATCGGTGGCAGCCTCGCAATCGGTGAATCTGGATTCAATGCCAGTCAGGGCAATTTCTGGCTCACCGAAATATCGGGATTTGCCAATCTGACGAATGTCGATGACTCCGTCGAGATCAATCAGAACAACTCCCTGACGACCATTGCCGGCTTCGACAGTCTCACTGACATCGGCAATATGCTTCGGATTCGCGGCAACGACTCCCTGATTTCCATCGACGGATTCGAGACCTTGGCCACCGTCGAGGGCTCTCTACACATCGTTGAAAATGAGTCGCTGACCGACGCCCCGGGACTCGACACTCTGGAGACTGTCGAGAACAACTTCCGAGTCCGTGACAATGCCGCCCTCGACGAATTCTTCACCTTCGCCGGCCTTACCGACGTGTACGGAAACTTCCAGATCGAGGACAATTCCTCGCTGACCCACGTCGACGGTCCGGCAAGTCTGCAGTACGTCGGAGGTCGATTCGACATTGGAACCTTTACCTGGCCCAATCCGGCCCTGGAGACCGTCACCGGCTTTAATAGCCTGGAGACTGTCGACAGTGACCTGCGAATTCGCTTCAACGAATCGCTGACGACCATCGAGGACTTCGACGCGCTGGATGCCGTCGGCGAAGATCTCGTATTTCGGAACAATGATGTGTTGAACGATATCAGCAACTTCGAAGGGCCGAACTCCGTCGGAGAGGACTTCGAGGTGTCGTCCAATCCCGAACTGGCGACCTGTCAGGCCGAAGACCTGCGCGATCGCATCGGCGAATCGAACATCACCGGCTCCATCACCATCGACTCCAACGACGACACCGGAACCTGTTCGTAATTCCCGGTGTCCGATGCGGCTGTCCGGGGGGATAGTCGCTCGCCGAATCGCTACGACGTCGCCGCCTCAAAGAGCCACTCCGCGAGCGAATCCGAAAAATTGAGCCCCCGATTCGTCGGCCGATAGACGTCGCCGTTCATTTCCATCCAATCCCGTTCGACCAGGTCGTCCAACACCTCTTGAATATCCTCCAAGTGGGCCCGCCCGACACCGGACTCGAACTGCGTCGCCAGCCCGTCGAAATCGATACCGAATCGGGTTCTGGCTCCCGTAAAGAGCCGTTCTGCCAGGTGATCTACGGGCTCTAACTCTTCGATTTCTTCGGGTCGCCCCCCGGCGTCGATATAGGCGTCGTAGCGCTCCGGGTTGTTGCGCCGACGGGCCGCGCCCCCGGCGTCGACGGCCAGGCTGTGGGCCCCGACGCCCACACCCAGATAGGGCCGACCACTCCAGTAGGCGCTATTGTGTCGACTCTCGGCGCCGGGCGCCGAGAAATTGGAGACCTCGTAGCGGCGCAATCTGACGTCGGCGGTGGCCTCCACCAGCTCATCGAGCATATCGGCGGCCGTCTCGTGATCCGGTGTCACCACAGTGCCCCGTTTTCTGCGGATCCAAAACGCCGTACCCGGTTCGATCGTCAGATTGTAGCCACTGACGTGGTCCAGTCCGTGCTCTTCGACGAGCTGTTGCATGATCTCCAGGTCGGCGCGCCACTCCTCCATTGGCTGAGAGGGACCGGCAAACATCAAATCGATGGAGACCCGCTCCATCGTTTTCAGAGCCCGGATGGCGGCCTCTTTCGCCATCTCACCGTCGTGATTTCTGCGCAAGGCCTCGAGGTGTCGCGGCTGAAAGGACTGACAGCCGATACTGAGGCGTTCGATACCGAGTTCGCGCCAGGCCTCGAGGTGTCCGGCGCTCACCTGGTTGGGATTGGCCTCCAGCGTCACTTCCGCCCCGTCGTCGACATCAAATTTTGCCTCGATGGTCTCTCGGATCTCGGCGAGGCAGTCGGGCCTGAGCAGCGCCGGCGTGCCTCCTCCAAAATAGATGGTTTCGACACGACGTTGCCTCAGTTCTGACGCTCTTCGCTTCAGTTCTGCGACGACGACATCGGTGTACTCCCGGTGCGGAATATCGACTTTAATCGACACCGCGAAATCGCAGTAGGGACACAATTTCTCGCAAAACGGGACGTGGATATAAATCCCCGCCGGCTGGCCCGTCTCTTCCATCACCAAGCCCCCTTGGAATATCGATGCTCCAGCGTTCCTTCGTCGGTTTGCATACCGAGTCCGGCCTCCGAATGGATGCGTTTACTCCAGCTCGAGATCGTACTGACCTTCCCGGGTTCGAATCTGTACGAAGCCCGGCTCGAAATCGTCATCGGGGTGCAGCCCCGGTTTTTCGGTACTGGTCAGATTCTCCCACCCCTCCTGGCCCCAGGGTCGCGGGATGTAGTACGAATAGGTGGTGTCGCTTCCGGTGATTCCGACGTAGTCGCCGGCCTCGATGAGTTCGGTGGTAAATAGGTACTGCCGATCCAGGGTAATCCGCACGTCGCGCCAGTCCTGGTCGCCCGTATTCTGGACAACCAACTCAAAACCCACCATCCGGTCTGCCAACTCCACATCGGCGCCCAGGTCGTTGCCATCTCGAGGTTCGCTAAACGCCCACAGCGCACTGATCAGAGATAAGACGACAATCCCGGCAATAATTCCAATTTTTTCGGCGTGAAACCGCGATCCCCAGTGAAATACGCTCTTTAGCGATTCCTGCACTGATTTCCCCAGATCCTCCGGGAGCATCTTGGACCTTCTGTCGCCAGCGGATAACAACCGTCGAGTTCACCATTCGTTATAGCCCACGATACGACTCGTGAACACCCCCGCATTTTGTGCCATCGCAGGCCGGGCTACCAAAGCGAAGTTCACTGACCTTGACTGACCAGTCACGCAGCACGCTGTCTTGACAATGCTTCAACGGGGCGTCTATCTCGGTGGACTCAATGGAGAGAGCCGTCTCGTTGGTGGTTCTCACTCGCAACCACGACTCGGGACTTCGACGCAGGTCAATCCCATGGAACAGCAGACGAATTCACGTCCGACGGCGGCCTTCTACGACGTCGACGGCACGCTCATCAAGACCAACGTCGTGCACGCCTACGCCTATTATGCGGTCAATGCACCGGAGATGGTCGACAAAATCAGCAAGACCGCCGGCCTTCTGGCCAGTCTTCCGCTGTACTGGTTGGCCGATAAATTTGACCGCCGACTATTCAACGAGGCCTTCTACAAAAATTACAAAGGCTACTCCGAGGACCGACTGGTATTGCTGGGCGAAGAGATTTTCGAAAACGTCATTCGCCCCAATATTTTCGAGGGTGCCATGAGCCTCGTCGAGCGCTCTCGCGACCAGGGACACCGACAGATTCTGGTCACTGGCGCCCTGGATGTCATTACCGAACCGCTGGCCGACTACCTGGGGTGCGACGACTACGTCGCCAACCGCCTGGAGCTCAAAGACGGCGTGGCCACCGGCCGCCTCCAGGAGCCGACCATCGCCGGCCCCACCAAAGCCAAGTGGGTTCGGCGCTACGCCGAAGAACACGACTACGACCTGGACGGCTCGTTTGCCTACGCCGACAGCGGCTCCGATGTTCCCCTGCTGTCGGTCGTCGGCCATCCCTGCGCCGTCAATCCCGACTTTAAGATGAAAAAAACCGCCCGCGCCTATGATTGGCCGGTGTTGGAATTGAATTGAGCTGAAGCTATGCCCTCGGTGTCGGCAACATCGCCGTGCACCGCATCGTTTTGTTGTTATCTGCTGCCCATGTCGTGAAGGTGCTGCATGTCTGACTTCTCCGACTCCTACAACACCGTCCAGATTCTCGATGACGACTCTCCGCCGCGCTATCTGCATTGCGGCGAGGACTTCATCACTCACAAATTTCCGGCGGGAACCCGGGTGTTGTACCCGAACCCGCCGATGAAGCCCGTCGACAATACCGAGGCGGCGATCCGCTACGCCATCAATCACCCCGAGGGCGACGCCAAACCCCTATTTGCACGCCTGAAACCGGGGATGAAAGTCTCGATTGCCATCGACGACATCTCGGTGCCCCTTCCGCCGATGAAGACCCCCGATGTCCGCCAGCAAATCCTGGAGATCTTGCTGGAAATGCTCTCCGATCACGGCGTAGAAGACGTGGAGATGATCATCGCTCTCGCGTTGCATCGGAGGATGACCGAAGACGAAATCGAGCGGATGGTCGGCCCCGATATCTTCGCCGAACACTACCCGGACACCCTCTATAATATGGACGCCGAAGACGACGACGAAATGGTCGTCATCGGCCAGACCGATCACGGCGAAGATGTCCAGATTGTGCGCCGCGCCGCCGAAAGCGACCTGTTGATCTACGTCAACGTCAACTTCGTCCCCATGAACGGCGGCTTCAAGTCCATCGGCACCGGACTCTCCGGCTACCAGGCCATCCAGCACCACCACAACCCGGAGACCATCCAAAAGTCCGACTCCTATATGGACCCCGAAAATAGCGAGTTGTACACCTCCAACGAGCGCATGGGTCGGCTGCTCAACGAAGAACTCGATATCTTTCATATCGAGACGGCACTCAATAACCGGATGTACGACGACCAGGTCGACTTTCTGGCCCGCCCCGAAGAACAGTGGTCGGCATCGGACCAGATCAAATTCAAATCCATGAAATGGGGCCTCGAAAAGATGCCCCGCGCCGCCAAGCGCAAGATCTTTCACAGCATGCCCGCTCCCTACGGTGTCATCGGCGTCCACGCCGGCCCCACCGAGGAAGTCCACGAAAAAACCCTCGAAAAATGCTGGCAGCAACACGCCGTCGAGGTCGAAGGCCAGTCCGACGTTGTCGTCTACGGCATCCCCTTTGAGAGCCCGTACAACGTCAATTCCATCATGAATCCCCTGTTGGTTCGGGTCATGGCGCTGGGCTATTTCTTCAATATGTACCGCGGAAAGCCGCTGATCAAAGAGGGTGGCACGCTCATTATCACCCACCCCTGTTACGACGACTTCGACGCCGACCACCACCCCAGTTACATCGAGTTCTTTAACCGCGTCCTTCCCCAGACGCGCTGCTCGAAGACCATCGCCGAAAACTGGGAAGAGGAATTTGCCAACAATCCGAATTACATCGAATTGTTCCGACGCGGCAACGCCTATCACGGCGTTCATCCCTTCTACATGTGGTACTGGGCCGAAAACGGCGAACACCACGTCGGCCGCGTGATCGTGGTCGGCGCCGAAAACGAACACGTCCCGGAGCGCCTCGGTTGGGAACGAGCCCGCGATATGGACGAAGCATTGCGAATGGCCGAACAAGACCACGGCCCCGACCAGGATGTCACCTTGATGCACCATCCGCCATTTGTTCTGGCCGATGTCCAATGATCAATCCGAGGTGTCCTGCGGCACCTCGACACTGTCTGCGTATTTGGTTTCAAGCCGAGGTAAAGTGCGATGTCGAATCAAACCAATGGTACCCCGAATCAATCCGACGCCGCTGACGTCGAAGCCACCCATGACGTCAATGGCGCCACCAACGGCCACGCCGGATTCGCACGCCCCGCCGACCCCGACGACTTGCTGTCGGTCACCGAATCCCTGGGCGGAAAACAGGTTCTGATCACTGGCAGCACCGGCTTTTTGGGTAAAGTCGTCGTCTCCATGCTGCTTCGATTTCACCCCGATATCGAACAGCTGTACCTGTTGATCCGAAGCCGCAGTGACAAGACCTCCAAACAGCGCTTTTTGGAACACGTCGCCGGCGGCCAGGCTCTGGCGCCCATCAACGAGGCGATGGGCGACGGCTACGCCGACTTTCTCGACGACAAGGTCACGGTCCTCGACGGCGACCTCTGCCGAGCTCACCTGGGTCTGCCCGAAGCTCAGGCAGAGACGATCTCCGAGAACCTCGACCTGTTTATCAACTCCGCCGGACTGACCAACTTCAACCCCAATCTGGAGAGCGCCCTTCAGATCAACACCCTGTCGAATGAGCACGTTTTGGACTTCATTCGACTCGGCGGCTGCAACGCCCGCCTGCTGCACACCTCGACGTCCTTCGTCTGCGGCAACCAATCCGGAGATATCCCGGAAATTCCGCCGGGCCCCGACGTCTACCCCAGAGCCGATGAGCTCCAGACCGAATACGACCACCGCAAAGAGATTCGAGACTGTCTCCAGCTTATCGACCACTTCGAGGAGATGTCTCATGACCAGGAACATCAGGTTCGGTTTCGCAACAAGGCCCGTCAGAAACTGGAGCAACAAAACCTCGATCCCAACGACGAGACGGCCTTTGAGCAGGCCCGCGAGGCGGCGCGCAAAAAGTGGATAAAACGTCGACTCTCCGACGAGGGTCAACAGCGCGCCGAGTTCTGGGGATGGCCCAACATCTACACCTACACCAAGTCCTTGGGCGAGCGAATTTTGACGGAAGCCGACGACGTCGATGTGGCAATTGTCCGCCCGGCGGTCATTGAGTCCGCTGTTGAATATCCGGAGACGAGCTGGAATGAGGGGATCAACACCACCGCCCCTCTGGCGTTTCTTATCTACAAAGGACACCGATTCGTTCCCACCCGCCGGGAAGTCGATCTGGACATCATCCCTGTCGACCACGTCGCCGGCGCCATGCTCGGCGTCGGCGCCGCACTGATCGACGGAGACTACGACGACGTCTACCACCTGGGATCGTCGGACCTCAATCCGGTCTCCGTGGTCCGCCTCGCCGAACTGTGTGCTCTTGGCACCCGCCGGCTCGTCGATCGGGAAGTGGGCACCGGCGGAGTCCAGAAACTGCTGCTGAAGTCACTGGACTCAGTGCCGGTGACCAAAGAAAAGTTCGATCGTCAGTCCGCTCCCGGGCTCAAACGGGCCGCCGGCGGACTCAAGAAGATGTTGGGCAATCTTCCCACCGATTCTCTGGGCGGAGTCGGTGATGCCATCGAGGGAGTCCGAAAAGGACTGAACAATGTCGAAAAACTGACGTCTACCACGGAAAAACTCTTCGAGTTATTTCTGCCCTTCATCCACAATAACGCCCCCACCTTCAAGGCGGGCAATATCAAGCGGCTGGACCAGCGACTCCACCCCGGCGAGCGAAACCGCTACGGCTGTCCCATCGAAAAGCTCGACTGGCGCCATTACTGGATTGAAGTCCACCTTCCGGGGCTGGTCAAACACGCCTTTCCGGCACTGGAAGCGAAACTCGCCGCCAGCCAGCGCGAGGCCTACACCTACGACGACCTGGTCGAACTCTTCGACGCCTCGACCCACAACTTCGACGACCAGATCGCGATGCAGCACCACGACGGCCAGATCGTCGAGCGCTACACCTATGGAGAGCTCCAGGAGCACGCAGAGCGCGCGGCGACGACCCTGGAAGGCATGGGGCTCGGCAACGGTCGCACCGCTCTGCTGGTCTCCGAGAACCGCCCGCAGTGGGGAATGACCTATTTTGGCATTCTCAAAACCGGCGGTATCGCCGTGCCCGTCGATGCCGAGGCCACAGTCGACCAACTACTCAACGTCACTCGTACCTCGCGGGCCCGACTGATTTTGGTCAGTGACGCCGTCGCCGACAGACTCGACGGTGACCTCGAGAAGCGACTGGCCGACGAAGAATTGCCGGCCCAAATCGTGACCCTCGATCAACTTTTTCAGCTCGGTCTTCCCGACGAAGCCGCCGTCGATGTCGAAGCGGTCGAACCGGCGTACGACGCCGACGAACAACCGGACGCCTCCGACGAAATCGTCGCCGAATTGCTCGCCGCCGACGATGACGACGAGTCCATCGCAAGCCTGATTTTCACCTCCGGTACCACCGGAGAGCCCAAAGGTGTGCAGCTATCGCACAACAATTTCACCAGTCTTCTCAGCAATCTTCAACGAACCTTCGACATCAGTGAAGACGACGGCTTTTTAAGCGTGCTGCCGCTGCATCACACCTTTGAATTCGCATGCGGTTTTCTGATGCCCCTGTCGCGGGGTGCCACCATCACCTATCTTGAGGAGTTATCGCCCGAAGAACTCAATCGGGCCCTCAATTCCGCAAACGTGACCGCTCTGATCGGCGTTCCCGCCCTGTGGCAGCTGTTGCACCGACGCATTCGAGAGGGACTCGACGAGGCCCACCCGACAGCCAAAAAGATATTTTCCGGGCTGACCCAACTGAACTCGACGGTGCGCGAAAAATTCGGCGTCAACCTCGGTCCGGCGCTCTTTGGCCCCATCCACAACGCCTTCGGTGGCAACCTGGAGTATATGATCAGCGGTGGAGCGGCGCTTCCGGAGCCGACGATGAAGGCCTTCCACGGCCTGGGCTTTGATCTCTCCGAGGGCTACGGGTTGACCGAAGCTGCTCCGGTATTGACCGTCAATAACGCCGATACCGGCCTGGAGCCGGGTACGGTGGGCACAGCACTTCCCGATATCGAAGTCGAAATCCACAACCCCGGCAACGATGGCGTCGGCGAGATTATCGCCCGCGGCCCGAATGTGATGCGCGGCTATCTAGGTCGCGAGGAAGCGACCGAACAAGCCCTCCAGGACGGCTGGCTGCATACCGGCGACCTCGGCAAATTCGACGACGACGGCAATCTGGTGATTGTGGGCCGCCAAAAAGATGTCATCGTCACCTCCAGCGGCAAGAATGTCTATCCCGACGACCTCGAAGATCTCTACGGCGAATGCCCGGGCATCGACGAATTATCGATTGTCGGTCTCCCCGACGGCTCGGGCTCGGAGCGCGTCGCCTGTCTGGTCCGCCCCGAAGTCGCCGACACCGATAGCCCGGAAGACGTCGCCGAAACCCGAGCCGACATCCGAGAGTGGATCCGCGTCCAGGGCTCGCGCGGACCGTCGCACCGACGCATCCAGGTCCTGCGCTTCTGGCAGGAGGACTTCCCGAAGACGGCGACCCGAAAGATCAAGCGAAACGAGGTCGTCGACATTCTCCAGCGCCTCCTCGATGCCGAAATGGACGCCATCGAGCGCGGCGATGTCGAACAGACCAGTTCCGACTGGCTCACCGACACTCTGGCGCGACTCGCGGACTACGACCCAGAGCGCATCCACGATCAGACACACCTGCTCGATGACCTCGGATTCGATAGCCTGATGTTCGTCGAATTGGCCAGCATTCTCGAGACCCGCGACCTTCATCTGGCCCCGGAGACACTGGCCGACGTCCCCACAGTTGGGCAACTCCAGCGACTTGTCGACGGCGACGACTCGTCGACGGCCATGATCAAATCTCCGGATTCGTCACTTCAGCAACAAGAAGCCATCGACGTCCCGGAAACTGTCCAGAACGCCGTCAAAGATATCCTTCTCAATGGTCAGATGGCGGCCTACGATCATCTCTTCGACGTCGATATCTACGGTCGGGCCCACATCCCGCTGCACGACCCCAATATCATCGTCGTCGCCAATCACTGCAGTCACCTCGATATGGGACTCGTCAAATTCGCCCTGGGCGACTACGGCAGTGAAATCCGAGCGCTCGCCGCCGCAGATTACTTCTTTCAGGAAAACCCGCGCAAATCGTACTTCGAGAACTTCACCAATCTCATCCCCGTTGAGCGCTCCGGGACCCTCGAGAGCGCACTCGGCGAGGCCTCCAAGGCCCTTCGACGCGGGGAAATGCTGTTGGTTTTCCCAGAGGGCACGCGCTCCAAAACCGGCGACATCCAGCGATTTCGACGCGGCCTCGGTTACCTCGTCGACGCCCACGATGTCGACGTCCTGCCGCTGTGGATCGACGGAACTTACGATGCCCTTCCCAAAGGCCAGGCCCTGCCGTCGCCCACCAAACGAGACCTCAATGTCCATATCGGTCCCCTGCTCTCCTCGGAGGAACTCAAAGAAGGCGTCGCCGGCCAAGACCCCACGGATCGCTACGAAGGAATTAGCAACGCCGCCCGCCGAGCCGTCACAGGGATGCGCGACGCCGCCCTGGGCCTCGATGAAGACCCGCCGGAAGACGAAGAGCCGCTGGAGCCGCTCTTTGAATACCTCAATGGCCGTTTTTCGGAAAACCAGGTCGACAGTCCCGTCAGCTTCTACTTTAGCCTCGGCAACTGGGACACCCACAAGTGGACGATCAAAATCGACCCCGATGCCTGCCAGATCGAAAATTGCAAACCCGACGGTCGCGCCGACTGCGTCATCAAGACCTCGCCGGAGATGTTCCGCAAAATCGTCGAGGAGCAATACGTACCGTCGATGGACGAATTTATGAGCGGTGATATTAAAACCAACGACCCCGACCTGCTGATGCGCTTTCAATCGGCCTTCGAACTCACCTAGTCTGTGTCCCGAGCAGCGGTGACGGCGGCCCATCCATTTTCCATCTGCGCAAAGATTTTCACTATGACCACCTTGATCACCGGCGGGACAGGATTTCTCGGCCGACACCTTATCGACCAACTCATCGCCGACGGCCAGACCGACCTCCGAGTCTTGAGCCGCCACCCACAGCCGGAATTGGAAAAACTCGGCGTCGACGTCTGTCAGGGGAGTCTGTTGTCGCGACCGGACCTCGAAGAAGCCGCCGACGAAGTACAGCGGGTCTATCACCTGGCGGGCCGCGTCGAACGCGACCGCGACAAAGCTCATCTGATGTACGAGTTGCACGTCGACGGCACCCGACTGTTGCTCGACGCCCTCCATCAATCCTCTACGGACATCGAAAAGATCGTCGTCGCCTCCACCAGTGGCACCGTCGGTGTCGGTGACACACCGGACTTCATGGCCGATGACAGCAGCCCCCACGCCGAGTCACTGGTCCGCGACTGGCCGTATTACCTGTCGAAGATCTATGCCGAACGGGTCTGTTTTGACTACCTCGACAACCAGGATCTTCCAATCGTCATGATGCGCCCCACCTTGCTGTTGGGCCCCGGCGATGAGCGCGAAAGCTCGATTGGCGACGTCGTGATGTTCATGAAGCGACAAATCCCAGGCATTGTCGACGGCGGCATCTCCTTTGTGGACGTCCGCGATACGGCCGACGCCTTTCTTCGCGCCATGGAGCGCGGCGAACCCGGTGAGACCTATCTCTTGGGTGCCAAGAACCTGACGATGCGTGAATTTCTGGAGCGCCTCCAGGCGCTCTCCGGCATCCCAGCTCCGAAGACCAAAATTCCGGACCTTATTACCCGGCTCGGAAGTCGATTGCTCGATCGAGTCAACGACATCACCGGCGACATCGGTGATATGGATCCCGTCAGTCTAGAGATGGCCCGCCACTACTGGTATATCGACAGCACGAAGGCACAGCGCGATCTGGACTGGAGTCCCCGCGACCCGGATCGAACACTTCTCGATACCATCAACTGGATCGACGAATATCACCCCGATTTTCAGGACGCCGAAGGTGCTCGCCCCGATCCGCCACCGGAGCTCGTCCCCCGAGAAACGGTGGAATACGCGCGACAACTGCGCGAACAGACCGGCGAGTCGCCGTAATATCGATCACATGCCTGTACCGAAACGCACGACCGATAGGCCGATATTGTCGCCGCCCCCGCCGCGATTGGCCAACAGGATAAATTCCAGACAGGCCAAGGCCGGATCGGGCTCCGACAACAACACCGACAGGATATTGTCCTCGGCAGCCAGCAGATTGGTCCCCGCAAAGTCGACCAGTCCATCGGTGGTCAACAGCAGCGAATCGCCATCGGTGACCTGGAACCGGAAGATGTCCGGTTCCGGTTCCACGGCTTCCAGGCGGCCCTCTTCGATGACAAATGTGCCGAGGCAGCGCGCCAGTGCGTCGCCGTGGGGCATTGCCAGCGCACTGTCGGCTTCCACGCCCTCCAAAATCGACAGGGTCCACAGATTGTGATCGATAGTGATCTGCTCCAGGCCCGGACCGCGCTGCAGATACCCCCGACTGTCACCCAGCGAACCGAGTGTGACCATCCCTTCGGCGATGACGGCGACAAGTGCCGTCGAGCCCATCACCTCGTGGGGACTTCCGTGGAACGGTGTGTGATGTTCATTGACGTACTCCACAATTCGGTCGTTGGCGCGGCTTAAGATATCGCGGATAATCTCGACTTCATCGACTTCTTCATCCATCAGATAGGCTGGCAGGATCTCTTCCCAGCAATTGGCGGCGACTTGTGTTAACGCATTGCTGGCCAGGTCTCCCGAGCCGTAGCTTGCGGTGGATACACCGTCGGCGACGACAATCAGCGCGAATTGCTCGTCTTCCGAAGACGCCGAAAATACGCTGTCCTGATTCGTCGGATTGCGCTCGCGCTTGGAAATACCGATATGGGTGTCACTTGCCAGCTCCATGGCCGGCGGACGTTGACTGGCCGCCCCACGGCGCCGCTCCATGATGTCACAGGCGTCCTCAAAGGCCTCAAGCATGGTCTGTACACTGGCATAACGGTCCTCGGGCTGCGGCCGCGTGGCGCGTGCAATCACCGACTGGAGTCCCGGAGGAAAGTCGGGCCGAAAATTACGAGCCGGAATCGCCGGTGCGTACCGAGTATAGACCGACGCCGGCGGGACGACACCGGCGACCAGAAAATACAGAAACATCCCGAGCGAAAAGACATCGGCGGACTCGCCGTCCTCGCTGCCCATTCCGCTGAGTAGCTCCGGAGCCGAAAACCCCGGTGTCACGGCGATTTCGTCGTCGATCTCACCGGCCGGATACAGGCGATCGATACCATCGAGAATCGACACCAACTGCAGGTCCGATGGTTCCACATCCGCCGGGGCCGTATCTCCGCTCAAATCGGACCATGACGTCTCCGAATCGCCGTCCACACTCTTGTCGGCGTCGGACTCCCCCTCTTCGCCATCCTGTTCTTCTCCCAGCGGGTTGAGTTCCACAACCGTTCGATCCCGGCCCACGGCGGCAAAGGGGTTGTCGTCGACCTCCGTTTCGTCATCTACCTCCGTGTCGCCATCTCCGGCCTCAGCCACCGATTGCCCGGATTCCTCACTCTCTTCATACAATCCATCGGCGACGAAAGCCTGGGGAAAGCCGTCTTTGCGATGGCCGTCGAATACCCGAACATTCCACGGCGTAAGCCCCAGATGGACCCATCCTTCGTCGTGCAAATCGGCGAAGAGTTCCCCGACGGCGCCGAAGATCATCGCCAATTGATCAAGCGACAATTCTCCGCGCACCAAGTCGACCAGATCGCCGACGGAGACACCGACATTGTCGACAAAGACCGAACGCTTGACACCGTCGATCAACTCGACGGCAATGGGTTCTCGAATCAATTGTCGAATCGACTCTGGCCAACGGCCCTGGCGCTCACTGTCGAAGCGCGCGTTTTCCTCGATGAGGTACGTCGGGTGGAAAACAGCCTGCCTGGAATCGTCGTCCAACTCCGGACTGCTTGTTTCGATGTCATCGACGGATGCAACGAGAACCCGTCGCGTCTCGAATTCTTCGAGCACTTCATCGACGCTGAGACGAACCGTCACTTCCGTCTCGAGTTCGGGACCAAATGCCCCGTCATCGATCTGACATTCGATAGACTCCCCGGGTTCGGTCCAGGTAAGCCCCGTAGTTTCTTCGACGCTCAAATTGGCTCCAGAACGCTCTTTCAGAAATTGGTCGAAATCTCTTGCTTCATCACATAAGGGCTCGACGGGAACTGATCACTTAAATCCCGGCAGCCCGATCGAAGAAGCGGTCAAAAAAGCAACCCATCGGCATTCGCCGACTGATGTATCCGACTTCTTTGCGCGCCGGGCGCAACGCGACCGACTACCCTTGGGGGTGCGCTGAGAGCAACACGACCGACCAACCTCGGGCTGCTCGGTCCGCTTGTTGTTGACCGCTTCTAAAGCCATGTCGTTGCTTCGGCGAAGAGTGCCATAACCTCCCACCGATCAGCAAGCTTCACTCTGACGGATTCCGACATCCGGTCGCATCCTTCCAGCGTCACAACCCCCAACCTCTGCGAGGACGCCCTGGAGAGCCCAGAGCGTCCTCGCGTTGATCAAGTCCCTGCGGAATTAACGACGCGTCAATACAGGTCTTCTGCAGAGCACAGGCCAAGATTCTCCATATCCTCGGTGACTTCCGGCGCTGTATTGTACGGCGCAATCGGTGCCAGCGTATCAACGGGGAGAATTGTGGCATCGTTATTGTCCCAGTGGATGCGCGCAGTGTCCCAGAACTCGCCGTCGTTCTCCAGCGGGAAGAACGGTCGTTCGTAGCGAAGATCACCGTTGATGTAGATGCGCACCGTCGCGTACGCGGTTCCGAACATCTCATCGTAGTAGTGGACGCCGACGGCGTACCACTGGCAGTCGTCGGGGGTCTCCATGGTGATATTTTCCGGTCCGGCTCCGTCACGGACATCGATATCGAGTGTCGGGTCCTCAGGGCCCCAGTCACCTGCCGTATTCTCGAAGAAGACCGACCACTGCAGATCAAACCACTCGCCGGGTCCCATCTTCACCAGATGAAGGTCGAGGTCGCTTCCCGTATCGTCCGTCTCATCGGGATCGGCGGGATTGGTCCACGTCAATTCCACGTGAATATTCTGGTCCGGAATCGACGTCACTTCGATAAAGGCCCGCTCGCAGGATTGAAAACCGGAGTCGTCGACTACATCGAGGGCGATGACGTAGTCACCGGCGGTCAGAGCCTGGAATTCCTGGATCGAACCGTCGCTTTCGACGTCCTCCAACTCCACCACCGTTCCCGGCGGCGTTTCGACGACCTCCCATTGCCAATCGATGACCTGGCCGTCTTCGTCGGTGCTATCCGTTCCGTCGAGAATAATCGTGTCCAGTGGGGTGGCCGTAATCGAAGTCCCCGGCGTCACCGGCTCGCCGTCGATCGTTGCCATTGCCACAGCATCCGGACAGGTTCCTTCGGCGCCGCGGGCCGTCAATCCAATCTCGAGGTTGGACTGAATCGGGTCATTGTTATTGATCACCAAGTCAGCGCGGCGAGTCCCCTCTTCTTCGGGGAAGAACTCGGCGAAGAAATGTTCGCTCTCATCGGGCTGAAGCGAGACCACATCGTCGACGGTCCCGTCGCCATTCTCATCCCAGGGGCCGAGGTCGAGTTCAAATGCATCGTGTTCATCGTCTTCGAGCATCACGTCGTTGATATCGAGAGCCTCACTACCGCAATTGGTCACGGTGATCTGTTCGCGACCGACCTCGCCGATGGGGATTTGCCCGAAATTGCGTTGTCGACCGTCGACGGCGATGCAGGGAGCATCGGCGTCGGCCGTCACATCGACTTCCCGCGTCTCGGTGTCGTCATCTGATGTCGGTACGCCATCGAAGTCGTTGGTCTCGAACTGAATCGTACCGTCATTGCCGCCACCGTCGTCGACGGGTTGATAGACCACATCGAGCTCCAGGGCGTATTGCTCGGGGTTTTCGGCAACCCCCTCCGAGCTGTAGGGCTCAAGCTCGATCGGGAAGTCGCGGTCGCTCTCCTCGATCGTGAAGTGATCGCTGCCACTGTAGACGGGGTGTTCGTAAATCGTCAGTGGGCCAGAGCCGATATTCGTGACCCGAAGGCTCTGCTCCGAGGATTCTCCGACATCCCGCAACTGGAATCGAACGACTTCTGGCTCCGGGAAAAACTGAGGATCATTGCCCAGCGTGCGAACCGGAACATCGAGGCGGCTGTCATCGACGTTTGGATCGGAGTTGCGGATCTGAATCTCACCGGTATTGGTCGGTGAGTCATCGGTGGGCGTATACTCGACGTCGATCTCGATTGCGTCGTCGCTCTCGATCAACAACCCCTCTCCAATATCGGGCTTGGAGATAATCTCGAGTTGGTCGACATGGCCGCCATCTCCGGCGACCAGGTCGACATCGTAAATCATCAGCGGCTCCTCATTCGATGTATTCAGCAACCGCAGGGTCTCCACCGACGAATCCCCCACGTCGACCTGCGAGAAGGCGACCTGTGTCGGCTGAGCCTGAATCAAGCCCGAGTCACCACCGCCAATCGGATCATCGTCGCCGCAGGCCATCATCGACCCCGCCACGAACACCAAAAACAGGCAACCGGTTAGAAACGTAACTTTTTGCTTGATCATCATGTTGCACTCACCGCCGGTAGAAAAATTTGGCATCATCGTCCTCAACTCAGGCCGAATCAAAGACTGCGAGAGGTCGCCGTTATTCGCACAGAATCTCGCAGCGCCCGTGTTGATTATACAACATACCGAATGCCACTACCAATTCAAACGACGGGCCTCCCGGATCGAATACCGGCGTTATTCAGCGGCGCCGAGGCTATTGGTCGAGGGATTCCAGAAGTACCCGACATCGCCGGATATCGGCGCTCCCGGCGTCGTCGTCGGCTTCCACCACCGCTTCCAGGTGGCGCCGGGCCTGTTCGGAACATCCCGACTTCAGCAACGCCTCGCCTAGCCGGGTCCGGACACCGAGTTGCTCGTCGCCGAGTTCAAACGCCAACTCCAGGTGCTCGACAGCTGCCGAGAAGCGATATTCCTCGAGTGCAATGTCGCCGAGGATGAGGTGCGTCAGGCTTCGCTCCTCATCGAGTGCCAATATCCCCCGCCCTGCGATTTTGGCCTTGTCGAATTGGCCGTTGCGATAGAGGCGATACGCCTGGGCTTCCAGCGCCGCAAGTTGGTCGTCGTCGACTCCAAATATTTCAGCCATCGTGTCGCCGTCGCGAACCCGGCCTGCGAAGTGCCGAACGGCCCGTCGCTGTCCATCGTCGAGTTCCTGCGTTGTTTCTTCCATCTTGAACTCCCGTTGTCATCAAATTCTGGTCTGCAACAATGAACCGTTCCCCCAATCAGACCCGCATATTCTGAATGACCGCTTTTTGCGTGTCGTGAATCGCCTGCTGAAACTGGCTGATCATCTGAAACATCTGATTCATCTCCTGGAGCTGTTGTTGGACCATGGTCATCATCATCTGCCGGTCTTCGGGGTCCATATCCTGCAGTTCTTCGTAGTAGGCGTTGGGGTCGTTACTCATGAGATTCATCATTTCCTCCGGAGTGCGCCCGTCGATTTCATCGCCGCCTCCGGAACTGGAGGTCCCTTCGGCACCGGAGGTCTCCCCGGAACTGGAGGTCCCCTCGGAGCTGGAGGAGGTTTCCGTCGATGACGGACCGTCGCCAGAGGTGGTTCCCCAGCTTCTATCGACGTTCCCCGCCTTCGATGAATCCGTCGAAATATTGGCTCTCGGTTCAAGTTCCTCCGTTCCCACGACGCCCGTTCTGGTTTCGACATCAACGTCGACGGGCTCCCAGGAAGGCTTGGCGTCCTCGACGTCACAGGGGACCTGGGCAGTCCCGTATGTCTCGTACGTGCCGTGGATTGTCTGCCGCAAATCGGAGATCATACTCTCTAACTCATCGGCATTGTCGGCACTGGCTACCGCTCCGTATTGCGACGAATAATAGCCGTCGGCATCGGAAGCCATCTCCTGAATGGAGGCCTCAAAGTCAGCGAAGTCGCTTTCAAGCCGCATGATGGCGTCTTCGAGCTCCAACTTCCGCTGTGGATCGTCGGTCAGGGAAATCTGTTGTTGGAGGTCAGCAATCCGGTCATCCATGGCGTCTTCAATTCCATGGATGTGGTCTTCGAGATAGCCGGCGTCGCCAAACGCTTCTCCCTCTGAAGTGGGTTGTGAGTTATAACTGACATCTGCACTTATCGTCGCTTGGATCTCGGTCATTTCGTCCTCCCGAAGGATGGTCCGTCATCCGCTGAATGTAATATTCGTTGACACCGCCACTGCTCGGGCCACCGCCACATCGTCGATAGCCCCACATACCTATTGTCGACGAATGGGATTGAGTTTTTGCGTATTTTTTTATTTTTCTGACGAGAGACCGCGAAAGAACGCCGCCGAAAAACGCTGGTTCCCACGCTATTCCGGGAAGATAGAGAAAAGGATGGGACCAACAATAATTTGTGCCGTGGCCTTGGCCTCTGAACACAGCCCCGTTATCAATGGGGTCGACAATGATCATTGAACCCCCCGGTTTCGGGGCCTCTACCATCGGGTCCAATCGTGAAAGAATACAAGCTCAACCGCCCCTCGGCAGCATCGAGTTCGCTGGACTACGAAAACGACCTCAACGAACAGCAGCGCGAGGTCGTCAAGGCCGGCTCGGGGCCCCTTCTGGTGATCGCCGGTGCCGGTTCGGGCAAGACCCACACACTGACCTATCGCATGGCGCACCTCGTCGAGCGCGGTGTCGATCCCCAGAATATCCTGCTTTTGACCTTTACGAATCGCGCCGCGCGCTCGATGACCGGACGGGCCTCCACACTGGTGGGACTGAACGTCAACCGGCTGTGGAGCGGCACGTTTCACTCCACGGCCAACCGCATTTTACGCCGCCACGCCGGCCGACTCGATTATCCGACGGACTACACGATCATCGACCGCGAGGACGCCTCGACGCTGATGAAAGCCTGCATCAGTGACGCCGATGTCGAGAACCTCCAGAAGCGATTCCCCGGCCCGAAATTGCTGGTCAACGCCTTTAGCTTTATCCGCAATACGGACCTGAACCTCCCGGAGGTTCTGGACGATAAATATCCCTATTTTGCCCATCTTCGAGAGCCCATCGCGCGGATTCTCAACCTCTACGAGCGCCGCAAGAAGTCCATGGGCCTCATGGATTTCGACGACTTGCTGACGAATTGGTACCGACTCATCGACGAACACGACGACATCCGCCAGCAGCTCTCCTCGCAGTTCGAACACGTATTGGTCGACGAATACCAGGATACCAACCATCTGCAGGGACTGATTGTGGACGCCATGAGTTCGGTCCACGGCAACCTGATGGTCGTCGGCGATGACTGCCAGTCGATCTACGCGTTTCGCGGCGCCGACTACCGCAATATCCTCGAATTCCCCGATCGCTACCCCGATTGCCGCGAATTTCGCCTCGAAATCAACTACCGCTCCACCCCGCAAATCCTGGAATTGGCCAATCGCTCCATCGCCTACAATACCAATCAGTACGACAAGACGCTTCGTGCCCATCGCCCGGAGGGCCCGATGCCGGCGCACGTCCACCTCAAAGACGCCAATCAGCAGGCGGCCTTCGTCTGTCAACGCATCCTGGAACTCGTCGACGAGGGCTTGGAGCTCGAGGATATCGCCGTCTTGTATCGCTCCCATCACCACTCGATGGAATTGCAGGTCGAGATGACCCGCTGTGACATCCCCTTTGTGGTGCGCTCCGGGCTGCGCTTTTTTGAGCAAGCCCACATCAAGGACGCCCTGGCGTACCTGCGATTTCTCTTCAACCCCAAAGACGAGTTGTCCTTTATGCGCCTCGTCCAGCAGTGGTACGGCATCGGTCAAAAACGAGCCGGCGACATCTGGATGTTTTTGAGCAGTCAACCCGACACCCTGGCGGCCATTGAAAATGAGCGCTTACGGGACAATATGCCGGGCCGGGCCGCCACCTCCTGGAGACAGGCCTCAACACTCCTCGCGAAGTTGCGCCAGATGCGCATTGCCGAAAGTCCCGACGCCCTGCTGTCGGCGATGCTCGACAGTGACTTTGTGGACTACATCCAGTCCAGTTACGAGAATGCCGACAATCGAATCAAGGACCTCGAACAGCTGGCCAATTACGCCGCTCAATTCGAGTCCCTCGATACATTTCTGGGCGAAATCAGTCTCCTCTCCGGCGTCTCCGGCCAGGAAATCGGCGTCGGTGAGGCCGACGACGACCAGTATGTCTGCCTCAGCTCCGTCCATCAGGCCAAGGGGCTGGAGTGGTCGGCGGTCTTTATTTTGAATCTGGCTCACGGAGAATTCCCCCACCGCCGGGCGCTCGAAGACGACGACGGCATCGCGGAGGAGCGCCGTCTATTCTATGTGGCGACCACCCGGGCACGCGACGAATTATACCTGTGTCACCCCTTTACCCGGTCCAGTCGCGGCTCGTCGGGGCCGGTGGTCCAGCGGGAGTCGAAATTCGTGGAGGAGATCATCGAGGACTGCGAAGAAAAGGGCTCCGAATTGCCCTTCGAGCAATGGAGTATCACCGGCTGAGCTGTAGCTTGACACTCCCCCCTGTCGGCTGCATCGTGTCGGCAGATATGAAGACCGCTGAAATCTCCAATACGATTTCGACCCTCGACGTGGATTCCGATGTTTAGCCTCCCTCTACTGATTGTTATTGGTGCCGCTCTTGCCGCCACCGGGTTGACGGCACTGGCTCTCCGCTTATTTTTCCGTGTACTCGATCCCAACCCCAACTCGGAGCCGGCGATTTCGAGTGATTCAACGGCGGCCGGCGCCGAGTAATGATGTCATCTCATAATTTTCGATGGTTGCTCCCGGGAGATTTTGATGAGTCTTGATGCCAGCCAATTGCGCGGTGCATTCACCGCTTTGATCACTCCATTTTCGGACGACGGAGCCCTCGACATCGCGTCGCTTCGCGGTCTCGCCCGTCGCCAGCTCAAGGAGGGCATCGATGGGCTTGTTCCCTGCGGAACGACCGGCGAAGCGGCGACAATGAGTGAAGATGAGTGCCTTCGTGTCATCGACGCCGTCGCCGACGAAGCCGGCGACGACGTTCCCGTCATCGCCGGCACCGGCTCCAACAATACCGCCGAAACCGTGGCCTTTACCCGACGCGTCGCCGATATCGACAACGTCGACGCCGCACTGGTCGTCGCCCCCTACTACAATAAACCGGGACAGCCGGAGCTGTTACGCCACTTTCGGACCGTCGCCGACCGCAGCGAACTACCGATCGTGCTGTACAATGTTCCCAGCCGCACCGGCATCAGCCTCGCCGCCGACACGGTGGGTCGACTGGCGGAGCACAACCAGATCATCGGGATTAAGGAAGCTTCGGCCGACATGGTCCTCGATACGGCGATATACGCCAATACGCCGGATGACTTCGCACTGCTGTCGGGTGACGACTTCACGACCTTCCCGCTGCTGGCCATCGGCGGTCAGGGCTGTATTTCGGTGGTCGCCAATCTCGACCCCGGTGATATGAGCCAGATGTGTCACGCCGCCAACGACGGCGACATGGAGACGGCTCGTGAGATCCACGCCGCCATCCAGCCTCTGGCGCGATCCCTATTTCGGAAGCCCAACCCCATCCCCGTCAAAGCAGCGGCCAATATCCTGGGCTGGTGCGGACCGACACTGCGGGGACCGCTGTATGAAGCGGACGAGGACTTCAAAGAGACGCTGGAAAATACGCTGCACGCCTACGGACTTACCTGAATTTCGGAGTAGACAGATGTCGCAGTCGCCGACTCGCATCGCCATCATCGGCGCCACCGGCCGCATGGGCACGTCCCTGCTCGATAACGCGGACTCCAGTGACGCATTGGAGATCGTGGTCGCCGTCGTCAACCCCGACCACCCGTCGCCGGAAGTCATCGGCCCCGGGGATATTCCGACCACCACCGATCTGACCGACATCGAAGAGGCCGATGTGGCCATCGACTTTTCGGTCCCCGGTGCATTTGTCGAAACGGCGCGCCAATGCGCTGCTTCTGGTGTGCCGCTGGTATCGGGGACGACGGGACTCTCCGACGAGCAGTGGAATCAAGTCGATTCCCTGGCCGACGACGTCGCCATTTTGTACGCCGCTAACTTCTCGGTGGGCGTAAATATGCTCGCCGATCTCGTCAAGCGAGCCTCCTCCGGTTTGGGCGACGACGCCGACATCGAAATTTTCGAGGCCCATCACCGCAACAAAGTCGATGCACCGTCGGGAACGGCAAAAATGCTCGGTCGCAAAGCAGCCGAGGCTCGCTCTACCGAACTCGACGACGTCGCCCGCTGGTCCAGACAGGGACACACCGGCGAGCGCACCGACAGCGAGATCGGCTTTCAGGTGCTTCGCGGCGGCGATATCGTCGGCGAACACACGGCGTATCTATGCATCGAAGGAGAGCGCCTGGAACTCACACACCGAGCCACGGATCGCGGCATCTTCGCCCGCGGTGCCCTGCGCGCCGCTCACTGGTTAGATGGACGAAAGCCCGGGCGCTACGACATGAACGACGTCCTCTTTGGCTGACGCCCTGTACCGATAAACCAGGCTGCGTAGATCGAACGCCGCGCAACGCACAAAAGGCGCCCCGCTCCATCTCTGGAGTGAGCGCCTTTTGTCGCTTTGAGCACCTCCGATCAACCGGATCGGCCCGTTACTTCCCTTTCCACTCCGGATCGCGTTTACCAAAAAACGCCATGATGCCTTCGGAGAAATCTTCGGCCAGCGTATTGATGGTCAACTCGCTGTGGAGCTTGCGCAACGCCTCTTCGAAGCTCATATCCTGCGTATCGTAGAAAGCCTGCCGTCCCAGCCCGAGGATTGCCGGCGAAAAGGAGGCGACGCGGTCCACCAATTCGGCGAGTTCTTCGTCCAACTCGCCCTCGTCGGCGACGCGATTGACGATGCCGAATTCCAGGGCTCGCTCGCCGCCGAGTTCTTTTCCGGTAAACATCATCTCCATGGCGTGCTTGCGATGGAGATTGCGCTGGATGACGGCCATGATCATCATCGGAAACAGACCGAGTTTGATTTCCGGCGTTCCAAACCTGGCGTCGTGGGCGGCGACGGCCATATCGCAGTTCAGCAACAGCCCGAATCCTCCACCGAGCGCTCTTCCGTTGACCCGGGCGATGATCGGGGTCTCGGAGCGATTCATGGCAATCAGCATATCGGCAAAACCGCCCCGTGACTTGTGCATGCCCAGCGGTCCTCCGGCCGATTGCTGATCTCCGACGTCGCCGCCGGCACAAAACGCCTTGTCGCCGGCGCCGGTCACGACCATCGCCCGCAACTGTTCGTCCTGTCCCAGCTCTTCGAAAGCCTCGGTCAGTTCGACGACCGTCTGGTCCGCCAGGGCATTGCGCTTTTCTTCGCGATCGATGGTCACCGTTGCTACAGTCTCATCGCGCTCGATTTTGACATGTTGATCCGACATTTGATCCTCCAAAACTGGGTAATCGGGGGTAAATTCGTTCGTCGCAAAAAATCAGTGAAGCCACTGGTTAGTGAATACTAACTTTCGTACTGCGGGTCAACTCTGATGAATATGGGCAGGCGATGTCGCCCCCTTCCCAGTGTCGAACGGTTGAAATTCAGCGGCCACGTGGGATACCCGACACATCCACCATGGCCCCACGGAGAGCTCATCGTGACCGATCAAGACTCGAATACAGACGACCAGCACTGGCTGCGCGTTGAATTACTGACGACCACCCCTGAGACCGATTCGTCGCGGCTTATGCAGCAGGGATCGCTGGGAATTGAGACCCAGGATCACCAGACCTTTATGGAGGGCGTTGAAATCGCTCCCGTCCCCGAGGGCAAGACAAGGCTCATCGCCTTCTTCGAGGCCCGGTGGTCCACCGCCGAGTTGCGCCGGCAAATCGAGAGCGAACTCGATGGCGTCCAGATCGTCTCCGTCGCCGACTATTCGGATCGAAGTTGGGAGACGGCGTGGATGAAGTACTTTGAGGCCACCAAATTGTCGAAACGGGTCGCCGTTGGGCCCCCTTGGGACGAACCGGAACCGCCGGAGGACGGACTGGCATTGAACATCGAACCGGGCATGGCCTTCGGGACCGGAACCCACGAGACCACCCGCAGCTGCGCCCGGTTGCTGGACGAACGCATCGACAACCGGCATATCAACACCTTGCTCGACGTCGGCTGCGGATCGGCGATTTTGTCGATGCTCGCCGCAGGACTGGGCGTCGACGACGTCATCGGGATCGATATCGACGAGCGGGCCATCGAGGTCGCCGAAACCAACCTCGAGGAAAATGGCTTCTCCGGCGACAACATCGACCTGTCGACAACCGCGCTGACCGACATCCCCGATACCTTCGATATCGTGGTCGCCAATATCCTGGCCCCCGTTTTACTGGAACTCCAACCGTTGTTGCTCGATGCCGTCGAACCCGGTGGCGATCTCATCTTGAGCGGAATCTCGGACCACCAACTCGATGAGGTCACCGCCGCCTTCGACCATCCGGACTTCAATATCGTCGATATCATTTCTGACGGCGACTGGCGCACCCTTCACCTGCGACACCGAAACCACAAGGACTGACCCGATGAAACGCGTAGACGTCCCCGACGATGTCATCACCGATCACGACGCCGGCGATCAATTTCGACTCCCCAGCGATACGGCGCATTATATCGGCAATGTTCTGCGCCGAAGTTCCGGAGATCGTCTGGAACTCTTTGACGGCACCGGTGACGCCGTCATTGTCCGGATCGTCAGTGCCGACGACGAGGTCACCGTCGAACTCGAGAATCGACTTCCGGAAGACCGCAACGAAAGTCCGGTGACCATCACGTTGTACCAGGCAATCCCCAAGGGAAAGCGCTGGAAGTGGTTGCTCCAGAAGGCGACAGAACTGGGCGTCGACTCCATCGTCCCCCTCGAGACACGGCATACGGTCGTCAAAATTCCCGACGACCGACTCGCCGGGCGACTGGAGCGCTGGGAAAAGATCATTGCATCGGCGGCCCGTCAGTCTCAGCGCGCACAGACACCAACCATCACGGCCCCGGAAACGATCGACAACGCCCTGGAGCGTGGCGCAAACCGCGCCCAATTCGTCGCTCACACTGGCGATGGGCTCTCTGAATTTTCGACGATTCTCAGCGATGCGCTCCTCGACAACCCCGTGACGATCGGGGTGTGGATCGGTCCCGAAGGGGGATTTCACGACGACGAAATCGACACCCTGGTCGACGCTGGCGTCCAGCCGACGGCCATGGGACCGCGAGTACTCCGCTCGGAGACAGCGGGCATGGTGTCAGTGGCACTGATTCAAGCTGCCTGCGGTGATCTGTGAGTCACTGCTGATTATCCGGTGCTCGATTCGGATACGACGGTCATCGCTATCTCGTTGTCCAGAATAGAACGGATCCCCTCTGCGATTGGTTCGGTGACGTCGATGGCATTCGTCGCGTGATCGACGGTATTGCAGGTCACGATCTCGGAGACCCCCTGGTTGTGCAATACATCGAGGGCATCGTCGGCAAATAGGCCGTGAATGCCCACGCAGATCGGGGCCTCCATGCCCAACGTATCGAGTTTGCGTGCCGCCTCCACCATCGTTCGGCCCGTCGAGATAATGTCGTCGACGAGCACCGGTTGGCGATTGGCAAACCCCCGGCTATCCGGATCCTCAATTTCGACGTCGTAGTCGCCACGTCGCACTTTCTCGAGGATCATCGTCGGAAACTGGCCTCCCTCGGCGACGGCCGAAACCCATTGATGGCTCTCGGCATCGGGGCCGACGATCACCGGCGCGTCGACGTGCTCCGAAATCCATTGGGCCACACAGTTCGCCGACTCCACGGCCCGATTGGCAATCGGATAGACATCGTCGAGCCCATCGAAGCGATGCAAATGCGGATCGACGGTCACCAACCAATCAAACCCCTGGCTGATGAGTTGGCCAAAATAGCGACTGGAGACCGCTTCTCCGGGCTGAAATCGGTCGTCCTGGCGAAGATAGGGCAGATAGGGAGCGACGAGACCAACACTTCGAGCGCCGATGTCTGCGGCGGTCCGGGCCAGAAACCAGAGTGTCGCCAGCTTGGGATTGGGCTCATTGAGGGAACCGACGACGATGACGTCGCGGCCCTCGACAGGCGAGTCAATCCGCACGTAGGTCTCTCCATCGGGAAAGGCGCGGATTTCGGTACTGGCCATCTCCCCCTGGAGGCGACGCGCCAACTCGTTGGCACGTCGTTTCTCTCCCGGTATCGCGACAACGAGTGGTTGCATAGAAACGGTCTCCCTCGAATTCAAATCATTGACTGAAAAAACACGACCCCAGATGCTACCATCTACCGGTCAGGGACCCAACCCCGATCCGCACGACGCCGTCCCGGAACCGTTGACCTCGTACCAATGGCCCCACAAATCGCTGTCCAACGGCCCACACTCCATCTCCGGAATCTCAGCGCCAACACCGCGCTGACAAGTCATCAGCGTCGCCGGCACCGACCGGCGATCGCCGGATGGATACCCGGGCGCCATCGCTGCCCTGTTCAGGTCCCGTGGATTGAATCCCCGTCGCTCGTTCGTAACGTCAACACTGCCCACCGGCCAGGGCTGTTCGACTTCGATACGCCAGCTGTTGCAACAGACCGGCACTTCCAGCGGCTCCCCCCTGGAAGCTGCCTGGAAGTCTTGCTATTTTGGTGCGCTTTCGGCGGCGTCCATCATCCGGCAAAGAGATACTGATATGTTCGACCTCCAGCAACCCAACGTGGCGACCGTCGCTCCCGGCGTGGCCGCCCTGTGTGCGTCTTTGATCGCCGGCCTCATTCCCCTTCCGGCCGACGCCCAGATCCAAATCACGCCCCAGCGCCCCACCCAATCCAATGTCCAGTATTTCGACTTCGAGTGGTATCATAAAGATATCGATATCGGCCCCGAAGCCGATACCGATGCCGCCGATTCATTTGAGCTGGAGAGTATCGGCGACCAGTTCGCGAGTTCCTTTCCCCGCTTTGACTTCAACACCGACGCCACCGACGACGACATTCGCACTCAACAGCGTCCGCGCCGTCACGGCATCGCCGACTACCGCGCTGCCGCACCACCCCGGACGCTGACCGACTTCCCCGATCCGGGAGACGAAGCCCCCACCGAACCTCCATCGCCGGATTTCGACGACGATTCCGACGAGTCTGACGATCCCGACGACTACGACGAGGTCTTTGAAACCTCGGACCTCGACGACAAAACCGGCGGGGTGCGCCTGTACTTCTATGAGCGAGAACGGCCGATCGCCGAGCGTGCTTCGGCCTTTATTCAGTCCAGCTACCGGGAGTTGGTCGACGATTTTCAATTCGTCCCCTCCACGACGCTTCCCTACATCTTGTACAATAGCTACCAGGAATTTCTGCAGACCAATATCTTTCCGGTCCAGGAGGGTGTGCTCGGCGTGACCGGTCGCGCCGATCTCCAGCTGGTACTGCCGTATTTCGGAGACCACCGCCTATTTCAACACATCTCGACCCACGAGATGGTCCACCAATTTCAGATCCAGAAAGCCCGGGAAGTCGCCCAGGATGCCGGCATGGCCGGCGATCCCATGGACCAGATGCCACTGTGGTTTATCGAAGGCATGGCCGAGTACTACTCGCTGGACGGACTCGACGATGAAACGGAGATGCTGACTCGCGACCTGCTGTTAAACCCCGATCCCCAGCGCGGACTGGTGATGCTCGATTTTTTCGAGGATCGACCGCGAAGCCAGCTCTGGACCTACAAAATTGGGCAAGCCCGCGTCGCCTTTCTGGAAGATGTCTACGGCGAGGGAACGATTCAGGAGGTCTTTAATCTGTCCTATCGCCTCCTGGGATCGCGAGACGGGCGTCGTGGACGTTCCTTTCAATCTCTGTTGTCCGAAATCACCGGCGACGACCGACAGCGCATCGCCGACCGCTTCGAGGCCTGGATCAAGGAGCGGTCGTACACCAACTATCTGGACTCCCGACAGGACTCGCCGCAACTGGAGTTCTACGATGACCTGCGGGGGATGATGCAGACCATGAAGACCTCCGATGATGGCTCGGCGATTATGTATCGCTCCATTCAGCGCTCCACAGGTCAGGTCCGGCTGTATATCGGCGACACGGAGGACCCCGACGAACAGCGCCGCGTCGCCAGCGACGGCCGTCCCGGCGTCGAGTCGCTCCACCCGGTGGGACCTCGCAACTTCGATGTCGGCGATGAACAGCTGACATTTGTGGCCCGGGCCGCCGGTCACGATATCCTGTACCTCCAGGACTTCGATCATCAGCGCCCGGCGGACAACAACGGCGACGCCAGAATACGCCTCGGCGACCGCCAGGGTTTTGAGTTGCAAGACTATGGACTTCTCGCCGCCGAGTCTCCGGTGTTTTCGCCCGATGGGCGACGGGTCGCCTTTATCGGACTCGACGACGATGGCGAAAAAAATCTCTTCGTTCTCGAGCCCCTGGAGGACGGCGACTTCATCGTGACCCAGCTCACCGAAAGCCCCCACGCCGAACGAGGCCTGGCCTGGAGTGACAACGGTCTGCTCTTTACTTCCGATGCCACCGGTCACGGGAAATACAACCTGTTTCGCATCGAGCTGGAGGAGGGCACCGGCGAACCCCAGCGGCTGACCTTCGAAGAACGCGACCACTTTGACCCGCATATGACCGACGACGGCCGAATCCTGTTTTCGGCCTACGACGGCACCCGATCCAATCTATACGAATACACCGACGACGGCCTCCTTCAGCGCACCGATGTCGTCACCGGCCTCTTCGATGTCTCCTCCGGCGCCGACGACGCGTTGTGGGCGACCTACCAGCACCGCGGTCAACGCCGCCTGGCCCGAATCGATTCCGATCATATTCTCGACGACGAAGTTCAGTCGCCCGACGACGACCCCGAGCAGGTCGCGGACTACCCGTCTGACTCCCTCGACGACGCCGAACGCTACCGGGTCACGGATCTCGAGAACTGGCAACTGAGCAATATCTTTGGTGTTCTGGGAGCGAGCTCTGGCGGCGTCTTCGGTCAGCTGATGCTGATGACCAACGATCGACTCCGAAACCACGCCCTTTTTGTCAACATTTTTGCCTTCGGAGACCTCGACAACACCGTCGCCGACATCCTGTATCTCAATCAATCGAGCCGCCTTATCTGGGGCGCCGGACTCTTCCAGGATGTGCGCTACCGCCTCGATCGCTCCCTGCAGGACAATGTGGGGGCCACCACCGGCGAACGCCATCTGTTGTTGTCCGGCGAGCGCTTCTACGGCGGACGAGCCACCCTGCGCTACCCCTTTAATCGCTTCAGCTTTATTCAGGGCGACCTGGCGGTCGGTGGAACGACATTCTTTATGCTCAACTCCACACGCCAGCAACTGGAGCGCATCGAAGACAACTACCCGTCGGTCGACAACGCAGAATCCGAATTTATCGACCCCTGGCTTGGGGAACACGACGAGCATCGGTTCCAGGCCTCTCCATCCATGAGCCTGGGCTACAATACCATCCGCTTTCACCCGGGCACGGGCCCCATCGACGGAACCTCGGCATTGTTGCAGGGTACTGTCGATGTCCAGCCCTTTCAGCAAGAGACCCACGGGACCCTGCGCCTCGATGCCGAGCGCTATTTCCCGATTTACGACCGCATCAACCTGTCGCTGCGCGTCGGAACCGGTTCTGCCTTCGGCGGCCCGCTGGCGCGCCAGTTTTTGCTGTCGAGCTTTGACACCCTTCGCGGCGTGGACTTCAATAATTTCAACTACCTGCTGGGCAATCAGTTCTTATTTTCCAAACTCGAGTTGCGGTTTCCTCTCAACTTTCTGGTGCGCATTCCACTGATCGATGTGGAGGGCATCATCGGCACTGATTTTGGAGGTGCTGGCCAAGATCCCCTCGATGTCTGGCGCTCTCGTTCTCTGGCGCCGGTCACGGGCTTGAATTTAGGGCTCGGCCCACTGGTCTTTCGACTCCACTTTGCACGCCCCATCGACATTGGCGCCCAGTATCCGACTCCTACCGGAAGCGGAGACAGCAACTGGATTACCAATTTTTCACTGGGCTGGCGCTACTGGTGAGCCGGTTGGACAAGTGGTCTGGCGGACCGCTTCGCCCGATTGCCGAGGGGACCAGCCTTGACGAGAAAAGATTCAAAATACTAAAACTTGACGGAATCCGTTCATCGTCACCCGGTCGGAGGTTGTCTGTGTCAGACCCCATAGAGATTCTGGAGAGAAGACTTAACGCAGTCCTCGACCAGGAAGCATCGACCAAGGGCTTGCATTTCTTCTGCCAGATCGGCGGCCACGACACCGAACTGGGCATCATCACCCTCCAGGTGTCGGGCTCTGGCAACGTGTTGTTGAGCTGGCGCCATGATTACGACAATGTCGATTTATGGAGCCTGCGCTTCACCGATGACGATTACCACCAATTTTTGCGGTTATTTTTGACCCATCGCTTCTGGACGCTCAATCCATCGCGCCGCGACCGCGACGGAGACGAAATCAACGTCCATTTACGGGTCTCCGCCCAGGACGTCGGAACCTACGAGGGGATCCAATTTTGGAGCGATGACATGGACGAATACCGTGTGCTGCGTAAATTGATCACACCACTGGGCAAGTTGATCCAGAATATCAGCCACGAAGAAATCGGCGACGACGACCTACAGGACATCTTGTACACATGAACGATCCCCGTTCCTCGATTCGATTGCTCGCTTTGGCACTGGTCGTCGCGGCGGCCGTTGCCTGTGCGGACCGCGAACCGCCTCACACCGACGACCATCAGCAGCGTCAGGATATCGAGCAGGCCCACAGCGCCGTCCATGATGGCATCGCCGATCAGCGCTCCGATGTCGATGCTCAACTGGATGAGGCCTACCAACGCGTCGTCTCCACCGGCGCCATCGGCTATCCGGAGGTCGATATCGACGAATTGCTCGACGATGACGGCGACCTGTAGCGGACACCCACCGCATCCGAATCCGCCCTGGGAACCTCTCTGATCACTGCTCGTTGCGGTGTTCAAATACGGCCACCGTCTCCAGGTGTGCCGTTTTCGGAAACATATCGAAACACCACATGCGGTCCATCTCCCATCCTCCTTCGGCCAGTGTTTTGGCGTCTCGCGCCAGGCAGGCCGCATCACAGGAGACGTAGATAATCTGACCGCCCCGGTCCAGCTCCGCGAGTTGTTCGGCCACCACCGGCGCCCCCTGGCGCGGCGGATCGAGCACGACGACTTCAAAGGGTTCCTCCAGGACCTGATGGACCACATCGAAGTCCGTCAGTTCGGCGGTATCAAAGCGAACGTGCTCCATGGATTCACCGGCCAGATCGGCGATGCGACGCGCCGTCTCGACGGCTCCCTCGCTGCCCTCAAAGGCGGTGACGCCATCGGCGTTGCGAGCCAGGGGAAAGGTAAAATTGCCACTTCCACAAAATAATTCCAGAATTCGCGGCCGCTTCCAGGCATCATCGATGACCTGACAGACTGTATCGACCATCATTCGGTTGACTTCCGCATTGGCCTGCCGAAACCGACCCGATTCGACGCGCATCGACGCAATCGGCGCATCGGCCAAGACCTGGTCGACATCGACGGTGGTATCACCGATGACGTAGTAATCGTCATCTTCATCGAGAATCTCGAGTCCTGTGACCGTCATGCCCTGTTCGATACGACGGGCCAGCTCCTCGAGGTGCTCCTTTTCGATCCGCTCTCCGTGGACCAACTCCACGAGTACCACGGCACTGGTCGCGCCGGCGGTCTCGACGGTAATATCGGCCTCGCCGACCATTTGCAGGGCTCCATCCAATTCGGCCAAGGCCTCGTCGATGACCGGTCGGGCCACTGGACATTGTTCGACTCCCACCACACGCCCACTTCCCTGGGCAAAAAAGCCACGCACCATATCTCCGTTGACCCGTCGCTGGTGGTAGGTCACCCGACTTCGGTAATCGCGCACCTTCGGGGCCTTGCATATCGTCGGCTCCGGAATGTCCAGACCGCTGATGCGCTCCATCGACTCCCGCGCGGCGTTGACCTTCCACTGCAATTCCGACCCGTAGCTCACACCCCAGAACTGGCAGCCCCCACATCCGCGCTCGAAGGCGTTGCACTCAATATCGACTCTAGCTTTAGAGCGCTCGTGAAATTCCACGGGTCGTCCGCGAGCCCAGCTCTGCTTTTGTTTGACAATATCGACGTCGACGACATCGCCGGGAACAGTCCGTTCTACAAAGACAACCCGGCCATCAGCCAGATGCCCCAGGCCGTCTCCCCCGTGAGCCAATTTCTCGATTTCGATCTTCTCTGCAGTATTGCGTCCCAAAAAGACTCCAACTGATGTTGCAAAATGTGGTGTAGCGAATTACAGGCATCGGTGCGGTCGCAGACCGGTGACCGATGGACTCAAAAGGTCTCTTCTAATGCTTCCTGGAGCTGCTGACGCTCTTCAGCACTATCGCGTTCGGCGGGCTCTGTTGTTCGGTCCGGCGTCTCTTCGGTGGGCGCTTCGGCCGGCACGTCGTGTAGAAAGTCAAAATCGTCGCCCAGTTCATCTTCCAATTCATCGGGATCGATATCCTCGATGATCCCCAGGGCCTGAAGGTTGACGCGAATCGCATGGCTAGCCGCCGCCGGAGCGGCATTTGCGACATCGAGTCCCGTCTCCGGCGCCTCTTCTGTGTCGCCTTCTAAACCACGATATTCCGGCGACGACTCCTGCTCTACGTCATCCGATATTGAGGTCTCCGATTGTTCGACCTCCGAGTCGGCTGGCGCCTCCTCGGATTCTCGGACCAGCCCAAAGATAACGGCACCGGCTGTAAGGACCATCATCAACGCCACAACCACTGCGGCCCGCCGCGACGGCTCCAGGCCGTCTCCGGCGGGGTCATCGTCGACGCCCAATGACTCCACTGTTCCAGATTCCGCAGCCGAGGCATCGCCGTCGTCAATTTCGCCGTCGTCGCCGGTCGGACTCAATTCTTCGGTCTGTTCGCCAAACGCCCGCGTTTCGACATCGCCGAAGTCCGTGCTTCGCAACTCGGGCTCCGGTGGGGTTCCGGCGAACGTGCGGCCCTTGTCGCGACCCGAATCCGGTTCCAAGGCCGCCGTATCGGCGGTCGCCATCGCCGCCGTATCGGCCATTGCCGCCGAGTCGCTGCGGTCGCCCGGCGTTTCTGCCTCCATCTCCCGCGAGATATCCGAGGATTCATCGAGCCAGCCCTGCAGACCGATGGGGTCGACTTCCCGGGCTGGAATAGAATCCAATAACTCCGGCTCAAAGAGTTCGTCGCGCACACGCTCAAGTGCGGTTGCGACATCCTCCATCGATTCCGGTCGGGCCTCCGGCTCCTTGGCGAGCATCGACATCAAAAAATCTTCGAATTCACCGGGGATACTCGTCAGCCCTGGAATCGAAGACGGTGGCCGCGCCGTCTCGTTGATGTGACGCACCGCATAGCCCATCTGGGTCGAGGCGTTAAACGGCAAGTTCCCACTGATCAATTCGTAGAGCATGATGCCCACACCGTAGATATCGGCGGAGGCCCCCACGGAGTCTCCACGGGCCTGCTCCGGGCTCATATACGCCGGGGTCCCCCACAGCGTCCCAGACTTCGTCATCGTCTCCGCCCGATTGTGCTTGGCGATGCCAAAATCGAGCAATTTCGGGAATTCTTCGTTTCCATCGACCTCCAGAAGAAAGATGTTTTCCGGCTTCAGATCTCGGTGAACCACATCCCGCGTATGAGCTTCGCCGAGCACGCCGCAGATGGGTGGAATGATATCGAAGATCTCGCGATAGGTGACGAATCGATAGGCCAGCCGATCGGCAAGACTCTCCCCTTCGAGCAACTCCATGACCATGTACACATGGCCGTCGGAGGTCTGTCCAAAATCAAAGACCTGGATGGCATGGGGGTGTCGAAGATTGGAGATCACTCGCGCCTCGTACATAAAGCGCTTTCGAATTCCCTCGTCGCTCGTGAAATCGAGCTTCAATAATTTCAACGCCACGTCGGTCTCAAAATCGAGTCGGCGCGCACTGTAGACGGTGCCCATTCCTCCTTCGCCGAGTTTGCCATAGATGCGAAACCGCCCGTCGAATACGGAACCAATAAGCGGGTCTTCGCGATGCTCGATATCAGTTTCAATCAGTCGCGCCCCGTCATCGGGGCACACCTCCATGGCCGTCGTAAACGTGCGGCCACACTGCCAACACATCTTTTCGGTCTCTTCCCCGGCCGTCGGCTTTGATGTGGGGTCGGTCACGGGTCCCTGGAGATCACGCGTAGGGTTGGAGATCGAGACGGTTCCGGCCGTTGATGCACCCGTACCGAACCGGCGTGACATTATAAGATAAGTCCACCTCAAGGACAATTCGAACGGCGTTTTCGCCGGGTATTGCTGGAAGCGCCGCGACCTGCGAACAGGTAGAGGCTACGGGCCCATCGGACCTCAAATTCGGCACCGAAAGGGCGGATTTTCCGTATCGCCCCCTGCCAGACGTAGTGCTGCACTCCCACGCTCGACGATGTCAAAGATCGGGTGATGACATCGGCGAATCGGCAATTTTGGGCCCCTCCGGCCTCCGCCCCGTCCTGTGTTGGGGCGACTTGTCGAATTGTCGGGACTTGGTGCGCCTTTCGGCGGCTGCCCTCGGGATGTATTTCATCGAGTCGAGACTGCTCTTGTTCGACCCTTTGTTGCCGACCCGATGGGGGTCGTCGTCTCATCTGGTTACCCCCGCGAGGGGGCGGGTTTTTTAGCGCCCTTGCAGGTGACTGAAGACGCCCGCTTGCACCTCCCAAAGGAAGTGGTGTGGACCGCAACCGCTTTTTGGTGAGACAAGTTTTGACCAGCCGGCCAGCGTTTTGCAGCTATCGACACCCGGCCCGGTGTCTCCCGAAGTTGCCTACCCGAAGAGTTGGTTTGAACCCGACTCCCGCAAGGCCCCGATATGCCTTGTGCTATCGGGGAATACGCCTTGTGAGCTACCTTCGGCCAGCGGTTGTCTGCCCCGGCGATCCATCATACAGTGGCGATCGGTGTTTCACCGAGTCACCGACCTTTCCCTTCGAGCCGATTTCACCAGGCGCGAGACCTATGGCACGCTACCATTTGCCACGAGTCCTGATCGCCGGTTGTTTCGCCGTCGCCCTGCTTTCGACATCGGCTTATGCCGACGATGCTCAAGACTCGGCCCCGGCCGTTGATACACCGCAATGCGTGACCTATGTCGACACCGAAGACCGAGACAACGCCGAAATCTTGGGAATGAAGGGCGTCGCCTGTTTTCAGGACGAACGCTACGAATGGGCATTGACCTACTACCAGCGCGCCTACTCGATGGACCCGGATCCGCTGCTCCTTGGCGGTATCGGCCGCTCCCTCCATGAACTTGGATTGTACGAGCCGGCTCTCGACTACTACCGCCGGTATCTCGACGAAGACTCGACATCGTCTCGCGCAACACGCATCCAAGATCGAGTCCGACAGCTGGAAACAAATCTCGACGACGACTCGGCGACGATTTCATTTGAACCCAGCCCCTCACCTTCGACGGCCTACGTCGTGCTCGAAAACGGCGAGTGGTACGAACTCGGCGATTCCCCGATGGAAATCGATGTCGCCACTGGCGACTATCAATTCGTATTGAGCGCCGACGACCATCGTCATCGCCACGTCCACTACGATATCGACGAAGATACCGTAATCGATGAGGAGTTGACGACGTTTGGACTCTCCGAACGCAACCGCAGACGGGCCGCGCTGTGGACGGCGGGAAGTTCACTTGTCGTCGGCATCACGGGAGCCACGTTGTTGACGATCTCATCGCAGGAGCGTTCTGCGGCCCAACAGCTCGACGACGGTGATTTCGACGATCTCTCCGATTACGACCAGCGGCGCCGGACCCATCTCGACAGAGCTCGGAGCACCCGTCTGTGGGGCACTGCGGGAACGGCGGTCGGAATTACGGGGATGTTGTTCGGATCGATTCTGTATATGACGGCGTCATCGGTCTCCGACATCGACGACGCCCCCTCCGAGGCGCAACGGTGGAGCCCGAAACCGACAGTCGGAGTCGGACAGCTCGGTCTGCAATTCCACTTTTAGTCCTCTCCTTCCTCGCCCCCCCACCCGCCTCCGCCGGGCGTTTCGATCAGGAGCGCGTCGCCGACATCGACATCCACCGATTCCTTGGCATCCAGTTTGCGACTCGACCCGTCGGCATCGATCAGTTGATTGCGCCCCGGGCTTCCGCTGTGGCCTCCGGACAATCCGTAGGGACCGGTGGCTCGACGCTCAGTCATCACCCCGACCGTCGCTTCAGCATCGAAGCGATATTGCCGACGGACCCCATCGCCTCCCTGAAAGCGCCCGGTTCCTCCGGAGCCACGACGGATGCCGTAGTATTCGATACGAAACGGATAGGCGTGTTCTAAGGCCTCCACCGGCGTATTGAGTGTATTCGTCATATGGGTGTGCACCGCCGGTGCCCCATCGAAGCCGGGCCCGGCTCCGCTTCCCCCGGCAATCGTCTCGTAATAGGCAAAGCGACGGTCGCCGTGGCGCGGGTCGCGACCGCCGATCGTCAGGTTATTCATCGATCCACATGACGCCGCCGGGATCCGGTCCGGCATCGCCCCCGAAAGCGCTCCCAGGACGACGTCGGTGATGCGCTGGCTGGTCTCCACATTGCCCAACGCCACCGGTGCCGGCGCCCGAGCGTCGACGACAGTACCCCTGCGAGTTCGAATCTTGACTCGTCGCATATAACCGCCGTTGGATGGAAGCGTCTCGTCGGCAAGACAGCGAAATACATACAGGGTCGCCGACACCGTCACCGCCCGAGGGACGTTGACCGGTCCCGCGACCTGATCCGCACTGTCAGAGAAATCGACGACCGCTCGTCCATCATCGATGGTGACATCGACGTCGATTGAAATAGGGCCAGAGTCGAAGCCATCCCCCTCCAGCCGATCTTCAAACGACCAGCTGCCAGAGGGGATTTCGCGGAGGACCTGCTCCATAAAGCGCTCACTGTGATCTTGGAGCGCTGAGGCGGCTTCTGTGAGCGACCGATTGCGGCGCTGGAGCTCTTCGGAAATCCGCGAGATCCCGCGTCGATTGGCGGCGATTTGAGCGTGAAGATCGCCGCGACGCTCCTGAGGAGTACGACTGGCGCTGGCGATTCGCTCTTCCAATTCGTCGCTCCACAGCGTCGGTGGGATGCGAATGCCCTCGTCGTCAATGGAACGCGTCAGTCCCAGACTACCCGGGGTCTCGCCCCCGACATCGGCGTGATGTGCTCGATTGGCCACATAAAAAATTGGTTCGTCGGCCTCGCCGAATACCGGCGAAACAATCGTGATATCCGGCAGGTGCGTTCCACCGGAATAGGGGTCGTTCAAAAGCACATGCTCACCGGGACTCATGGAAAAGGCTTCCCGCGCTGCAGCGACGCTCATCGGCGTCGACCCAAGGTGGACTGGAATATGTGCCGCCTGAGCGACCATCTCTCCGGTGGTATCGAAGATGGCGCACGAAAAATCGCGTCGCTCTTTGATATTCGGAGAAAACGACGATCGCATCAGCACCACCCCCATCTCCTCGGCGATCGACGCAAAGAGATTGCGATATACTTCCAATTCGATGGGATTCATGACCTATCTGCGCTCCACGAAGAGATGTCCCGAACGGACTTCAGCCGCCCATCCGTCCAACACGAGGGTGGTCCCACTGTACTCGGTGATGATCGCCGGACCAACCAGTTGCTGGCCCTCTAAGAGTCGACTTCGCTCCACGACGCGAACGTCACCGGCGCCGTCTCCGAGGTCGGCTGTCACAGTCGCACCGTCGGGACCTGCTGGGTCGCCTCGGTGGAGTTCCCCCGACTTTGGAGATGACAAATCCGGGGTCGAACGCCGGGCCTCCAGGCGCAGATCAACCAATTCGACCTCCCGTCCTTCGGCGCGGTATCCGTACAATCGATGGTGTTCTTGCTCGAAGGCCTCCGTCGGATCCGACCACTGCTCGTTGTCACCACTCCAATCCACGTCGACGGCAATTGAGAAACTCTGGCCCTCGTAGCGCAGTGATGCCGTCCAATGGCACTGAAGGCCTTCACTGCCCATTCGGTCTTTCGCCCGGCGCTCAAGATCACCTAGAACACCGTTTAACCAGGACTGGTCGGCTCCCCGAAGACAGCGGTCGAGAGGCCGCAATACCGTCTTTGAATACAGGCGCCTGGCGTCGGCGCGAAGCATCCCGACGGCCGACAACAATCCCGGGTGTCGAGGTACCAAGACCCGCGACATCTCCAGTGATTCCGCCACTCGGCACGCGTGCAGGCCGCCGGCCCCACCAAACGAGACCAGTGTATACTCTCGCGGGTCGTGCCCGCGCTCCAGAGAGATGACTTTGATGGCCCGCGCCATCGCCGCATCCGCCACATCCAGTATTCCTCGCGCCGTCGCCGCCCGGCCCGTCCCCAGTTGCCCGGCGACCATATCGACTGCTCGATTCGCAGCATCGACGTCGAGACCCATTCCTCCGCCCAGGAATTGGTTGGGCCGCAGGCTGCCGAGGACCACGTGGGCATCGGTGACCGTCGCCTCCTCGCCTCCACGACCGTACGCCGCCGGTCCGGGGTCAGCGCCGGCGCTCTGAGGGCCCACCGTAAGCGCTCCGCCCGGATCGATGGCAGCGATCGACCCGCCGCCGGCTCCCACGGTGTGAATATCGATGATTGGGATCTGGAGTGGGTGTCCGCCAATCGCCCCCTCTTCGGTCAGCGTCGGAGTTTTTGAGGCGAGGCTGACATCCGTTGATGTGCCCCCCATATCGAAGGAAATAATATTCTCAACGCCCAGTTCTCGGGCCGCTTTAATCGCTCCGATGACACCGCCGGCGGGTCCGGAGAGCACGGTATGAACCGGCAATCGCGCCGCGTGATCGGCACTGGCTCGTCCTCCATGGGACTGCAATACTTCGAGGCGCTCGACATCATCGACCCGTTGCTGAAGTCGATGAAGATAGGCTTGCATCACGGGCCCGACGTAGCCGTTGATGGCCGCCGTTGACGAGCGCTCGTATTCGCGAAAGGTCTCGGTCACCTCACAGGATGCCGTAATATGCCAGCGATTGGGCGCCTGACGGAACGCTTCGGCGAGCCGCTGTTCGTGCGCTCGATTGGCGTAGGCGTGAAGCAGGCAGATCACGACGGCATCGGCGTCGGCTCGGGCCACTTCTTCGACGAGTCGAACAACCTCGTCATCGCTCAACGGGTCGATGATCGACCCGTCGGCGTCCATCCGTGCATCGACGCCGAAACAATGCGATTCGTCGACAAGCGGCGCCTCCACTTCCACATTCAGAGCGTATAGGTCCGGGCGGTGTTGTCGACGCATCCACAACAGGTCCTCAAATCCGGCTGTGGTCACAAAGGCAATATCTGCCCCCTGGCGTTCCAGCAACGCATTGGTGGCCACCGTCGTGCCGTGGATAATTTCCCGGGCGACTTCGTCGTCATCAACGATCACCTCAACCCCCTCCCCGATAGCCGCCGAGGGATCATCGGGTGTCGATAGCAACTTATGGCTCTGGAGTGTACCGTCGTCGCCGAGTTTGATGACGTCCGTAAATGTCCCTCCCGTATCGATTCCGAGCCGCCGTTCGTTGTCGTTTCCCATCTCCCAAAACTCCAACGCCGATAGCCACAGCGGCTATCGGCGAGTTCGATGAACAAATTACGGAACCATGGTCCAAAACCGGCGACGGCATCGCCACCATTGATTCGGTCGATGCCGCCGGCTCGGCACAGGAAATCACGGGAAGATTCCGCGTTCGACATAGACGCCGTTAATTCGCTCCATGGCCACCGACAATGCGGCCGTGCGATTGTCGACGTTGTGTTCGCGAGCGAATGCACGCATCTCGTGATAGGCCCGCTTCATCATGTAGTGGAGCCGATCGTCGACTTCCTGGAGCTGCCAGGTCTCGGAGCGCTTATTCTGGACCCACTCAAAATAGGATACGACGACACCACCGGCGTTGGCCATGATGTCGGGAATGACGCTGATATCGCGCTCTTCCATCACCCGATCTCCCTCCAATGTAGTCGGACCATTGGCTCCCTCGACGACGACCTGACAATCGAGGCGTTGGGCGACGTCGGCATCGATCTGAAGTTCCAGCGCCGCCGGAATGCAGATGTCACACTCCACGCCCCAGAATCCAGCATCATCAATGGGCTCGGCGCCCGGGTAGCCAGCGACGCCATCGTTTTCACGAACCCACTGGGCGAGCTTGCGCGGGTAAATCCCGTCGGGATTGTGAATCGAGCCGGTGTGATCTTGGACGGCCGTCAATTCGGCGCCGAGTCGATTGAGGATCTGTGCGGTATTGCTGCCGACGTTGCCGTAGCCCTGGAGGATAAACTTGGCTCCATCGAGGCGCACGCCTTTTTCGTTGGCCCACTCCTGGATACAGTAGACGACGCCCTGACCGGTCGCCTTTTCGCGGCCCCGGCTTCCGCCGGAGGTCAGACTCTTGCCGGTGACGATGCGTCGCTTCGCATTCTTGTCGATCATCGAATGCATATTCATGTAGGTATCCATCATCCAGACCATCGTCTGGCTGTTGGTCCCCATATCGGGCGCCGGAATGTCATAATCGGGGCCGATATTATTGCCCAGGTCATGGGTAAAACGGCGGGTGATCGATTCGATTTCGGTCTCGTTGTACTTGCGACCGTCCATTCGGATGCCGCCCTTCGCCCCCCCGAACGGGACCTCCAGAAGCGCACATTTGTAGGACATCAGCGCCGCCAGCGCCTTGACCTCATCGAGGGTTACATCGTGGTGATAACGGATCCCACCTTTGTAGGGCCCCATGATGTTGTTGTGCTGAATTCGATAGCCCGTAAACAACTCGTAGTCGCCATCGTCCATCTGGACTGGAAAATTGACGATGACCTCATTTTTGGGCTCGCTCAACACGAGTCGGACATGGTCTTCGATGGGAACATGCTCTAGCGCTTGCTCGAGTTGCGTCAGATGAGCGCGATAAAATTGAGCTCCCACGTCATCCTCAAAATCTTGAGGGGGCTGACTGGTGGCCACGACATCTGAGGACTCCGGTTCTTTACTCATCTTCGACCCTGTCGCAATGGAATCAATTCGTCGTCATCGTCTTCCAATCACTAGGTAGCAACCCCCGGTTTTAACGGTCAAGTCTCACCGGGTAATTGGTATCCCATCATTCGGTGTCTTCGTCGCCATCGTCAGCGCTGTCATCGACGTCTGCGCCGCCTTCGGACTCCTCATCGTCTGCGCCGTCGTCTGATGATTCATCGTCGCCGGCCTCCGTTTCTTCGGGGGCGTCGAGCAGTGGAGCCGGCTCGAAATCGGCAAATCCAACGATCCTATTTTCAAAATCGACGAAGTAATCGAGTAACTCCGCCGAGCCCTCTTCGTCTCGCATCAACATACGAACGGCGGCAATATTGTATTGCTGCGGGACGATAGCATGGACTTCGAACTCCTCCATATCGCGAAGGCGCCCGGCCGTGGAGCCCATCTCCTCTGTGAATTCATCCTGAGATAACTGGCGAAGCTCGGAGGTATTCGACGTCATTCCCTGAGCGTCGCTGAAGCGGCGCTCGACGAGATTGGCGTGAAAATCGCGGGCCCGCTGTGCATATCGGTGGTCGCGGTAATCCTGTTCCGTGACATCGAATTCCCAGTCGCTGACGTAGACATCGATGATATCTTCGTCTTCGGTCTCTTCCGTCGTAATATTCAGACGCAAATCGAGCAGCGCCTCGAATTGAGGATCTCCGAATTGGGTGTCCAGAAACCAACTGTCGACGGCTCCCGGATTGAAGGGATCGAAATCGTCGAGTGCGTCGTAATCGACGACCATCGGAAAGGGTTCGCTGGCATCGAGTTCATCGCGATACTCCTCGATATCGTCGCGGAACTCCTCCGGGCTCATCTCATCTTGGACGGCCGGACTGAGAAGGCTGTAGGCCGCCTCATAGTCGCCCTGATGGAGTTCGGAGGCAAATTGGTGACTCTCCTCTTGAACCTGGTTGGCCCGCACCATCAAATCACCGTACTCCGTACAACATGTGGCGGTCTGGAAGACGCCGAGCCCCAGAAGCAACCCACCGACAAGCAACACCGTCACACAGCCGATCCCCGTAATCTTGAGCCAGCCGGGCATTGAGCTTCCTGGCGCCCCGCCCGGTCCGGAATTTCCATGAGCGGACTGTGCTTGCTGTATCGACATAGTCATTGCCATCAATCCCGTCATCAAAAGAAACTGCGCCGCCGAGGTCATATTTCGCCGACGAAATTGGTCCCCAGTTGGTGAACCGAAACTACCGCTCGGGTCTCTTCAGATCAACGCCCACCGACGAGCAGCATCATCTGAGAAGCTATGGCATTAATGTCGGACCGAGCCCCCAACAGTATTCGGTCGCTCCACCCCAAGGGCACTTCTTCGCTTTGCTCAGGGCGCACCCCAGGGGCACTTCTTCGCTTTGCTCAGGGCGCACCCCAGGGGCACTTCTTCGCTTTGCTCAGGGCGCACAATGAAGCCGGACAAATCAACCGGCGAATGCCGATGGGAGACTCTTTTACCGCCTCTCAACTCCAGAGGCGTTGCACTGCGGCTTTTAACCCGGTTTTGGGTCGCACCAGCGTCATCGTCGGCCCTGCAGTCACCTGCACGACACCGTGCTGTTCGGCGCCCTGAAGCCGTCCGTCGAGCAGCCAGCCGTCGGGACTGTCGAGGTGCACCGTATCAAAGGGACGTCCCTCTGCGATGCTCGACTCCAGTACATCTGGCGTCATGGCCTGGCGCATCAATTTTGACACCGGAAGCTGCTCCCATAACACCGCCCCGTCGCCCGGGCCACCGAGCCCGAAGACGGTATGGCCCAGTGTGGAGACGACCAGCGAGCCAGAGTCCACATTCGTCGGCTGATGATCGACAGCGACACGGTGCGCAACCCCCTTTTCGTCGACTTCGCTGAGCGTATCGCTGGCCAGGCGCCCGAAGGCGGAGACGAAATTCGTGGCCCCACCGCGGGCGCGGCGCCGCGTCTCCAGGGCCCGATACACCCATCCAACGGCAAATGAAAACCCGTACCATGCCCCGGGTTGCGTGGAAGCCGACACCTTTAGTGTTCCCACCTGTTGACGCTGCCAATCATCGGCCCCTTTGGTCAATAACGCAGCTGCCCGTTGTGCTCCGATGGCCGTCCCGGCCTGACGGGCGACATACGAATTATCGACATCAAGTGGCCAAATCTCGAGTGGCTCTCCGACCAGGTCTCGTCGCCGCCGATAGGCTGTGACAACCCGCCCCACCAACTCGTCGCCGCCATCGATGACAAAGCGCGTTGTGCCGTCGTCGAATAACTCCTCGAGCAATTGGCCTCCGGCCTCTAACTCCTGTGGCCATTCCACGACAGGAGCGCCGACGGAATCGAAGAGGCGCTTCGATTCCGAGAATCGAGTTTCGTCGGTTGCGATCACGGTATTCGACGTATCCATTGATTCCTCTTACGAGCGGTTAAAAAAAGCGGACCGAGGCTCAGCGAGATGATTTGTCTGGCTTCAACGCGCTGGGTTCCCGCGGAGCGGGACGAGCAGCCCTATCCGGAGGATAAGGCGAGGCTTGAGCACCCCAAGGGCACTCGGTCGTGTTGCTCCCAGCGCACCCCAAGAGTACTTCTTCGCTTTGCTCAGGGCGCGCAAAGAAGGCGGACAAATCAGCCGGCGAATGCCGATGGGAGACTTTTTTGACCGCTTCTTACACCCGGAGACGTGCGACGTGAGGGTTCGACACGATACCTTAGAGACCAGTGCCGACTGTGTCGAACGAACTCGGTGCTCGATCTCGGAGTTCGACCATCAACCTAGAAAAAGTACGACCGCCGCAAAGAGCGCGGCGGTCATCTTCGTGCGTGCGGCTTCGTCAGTAGAGTTCAGAAAACTGGACACCGAGATGATATGGTTCGTCCCGTCTAGCGATTGAGCGAATCGGCGACCAGGTCCAGAAAGTGCTCTTCTCCGAGGTCACTGGTCATGGCGTAGGTCACACCGCTGTCCTGGACGACGGCCACTTCGTAGCCCTGTTGGTTGAGCCATGCGATGTCCCGGTCTTCGACTCGGCGCAGCTTGTCACGCGGCACCTTCACGCCATCTCCGTCAAAAAGTATGGTGCTGAGTTTCGATCCATCGACTTCGTACAACACGAACGCTGCTCGCCGATCTTCGATATGGGCGATACGCCCGCCCAGTAGATTGACCTGATGATCGTCGAACTGAGGGATGCGAACCGAAAAATCGACTTTATCGGAAAACCAATCCTCGGCCTCCCGGGCATCGGAGGTGGTGACCTCCAGCGGGAAATTGCCTTGATGCCAGTCCACGGTGTGATCGATGACCGGTGCCGGGCTACTGGCCGCCGGGGCCACCGTAAATTCCGGCAAGACCACCACCAGCGCCACCGCCGCTGCCAGCGGTGCCGCCACCCATCCGGCCCGCCCCCAGGACATCCACCCCGTCGCGCCGCCCTCCGAAGCCTCCGACTCCTGCGTCTCACCACAGGCATCGATCTCGTCGATGGAAGACATCACCCGCTGATGGAGGCCCCTGGGGGTCTGCTCGTTCTCCAGTTGTTCGCGTACGTGTTCCTTAAACTCGATCTGGACCCGCACCCGCTCTCGGCAGCAGTCGCAGACGTCGAGATGAGCTTCCATCTCCGCGCGCTCACGCTCACCGAACTCTTCGTCGATGTAGGCATCGATAAATGGCTCGAAGTCTTCGCAGTCCATTTCGGATTTTCGCACGCTATTGGCCACAATTACACCCTCAAGGCAAATTCGGTTCACGGTCTCTGGCTGCGATCAACCGGCCTGAGCTTTCTTTTGGCGGTAGTCATCGAGACTCGCGGTCTTTGACGTCTCTTCGGCGGACTCCGAGCTTTCGGAGTCTGTCTCGTCGGCCTGTTCGTCTTCCGGCGAGATATAGCCTTCGGCCTTGGCGTACTCCGTCAATTGGTCCTGGAGCATGCGGCGGCCTCGATACAGACGGCTCATCACCGTACCGATCGGGCAGTCCATAATTTCAGCGATTTCCTTGTAGGCAAAGTCCTGCAGGTCGGCCAACAAGACGACCATTCGGAAATCGACGGGCACCTGTTCGAGGGCCTCTTTGACCTCGTCGCCGAACATCTTGAAATATAGCTGCTCCTCCGAATCAAAATCCTCGTGAAACGGAGTATGCTCCGGTGCCTCGGCGCGTTCCTGAAGCGGACGGTAATCGTCGTCAATCAGGTACTCTTTGCGTTTTTGCTTCTTTCGGTACCGATTGATGAACGTGTTGTGCATGATCTTGAACAACCATGCTTTGCAATTGGTGCCGTTTTCGTACTTGTCGAAGTAACGAAACGCCTTGAGCATCGTCTCCTGGATGAGATCTTCGGCGTCGCTCTCGCTTTTGGTCAGCCGAAGGGCCGTTCCATAAAGGGCATCGATATGAGCGACGGCCTCCTCTTCGTAGGCCTTGCGCTCTTTCGGACTCATTTTATTGTTTTCGTCGTACATTGGCGTCAGCCCCTCTTCTTCAGGTTTGCCTCGCAAAAGGTGCTCCGG